>Ga0194127_10000293_pt1 | contig 81553 bp, 82 predicted proteins | sample TA2KigC100mmetaG_FD_148624 | JGI IMG/M metagenome (GOLD analysis project Ga0194127, IMG submission 148624) | Freshwater microbial communities from Lake Tanganyika, Tanzania - TA2015036 Kigoma Deep Cast 100m | ecosystem: Environmental > Aquatic > Freshwater > Lake | place: Tanzania: Lake... | reverse complement strand
GGGGATCCATCACAATATGACCTTCACCAAGCCGGAAAAGGAAACCGGCAAGAAGGTCGCCATCATCGGCAGCGGCCCGGCGGGCATGTCGGCGGCGCTTTACTTGCGCGAACGCGGCCACGGCGTGACGCTGTTCGAATCGCAACCCGAACTCGGCGGCATGATGCGCTACGGCATTCCCGGTTACCGCACGCCGCGCGACATGCTCGACGCCGAGATCAAGCGCATCGTCGACACCGGCGTCGTGGTCAAGACTGGCGTGCGCGTCGGCAAGGACGTGCCGGTCGAACAACTGGAGCGCGATTTCGACGCCATCTTCTGGGCGATCGGCGCGCAAGTCGGTCGCCCCCTGCCGGTGCCCGGCTGGGACGCGCCCAACTGCATCGCCGGCGTGGAATTCCTGCGCGCCTTCAACGAAGGCCGGCTCAAGGTCGTGGCCAAGCGCGTGGTGGTGGTCGGCGGCGGCGACACCTCGATCGACGTCGCCTCGGTCGCCCGCCGGCTCGGCTACATCTCCCACGGCCGCGACGTTCCCGCGCCGGAAGCGGTCGTTCACGGTCATACCGCCCAGGACGTCGCCGGCGTCATGCGGCGCGAAGGGGTCAAGGCGGTGCTGACCTCGCTTTTCCCCGTCGAGCAGATGACCGCGGCGGCGCGCGAGCGCGAGGACGCCATGCGCGAAGGCGTCGAGATCAAGGGCGGCGTGATGCCGCTTGAGGTACTCAAGGGGCCGGACGGCCGCGCGCGCGCGCTGAAAATGTGCCAGTGCACCATGAAGGGCATGACCCCGGTGCCGACGCCGGGCACCGAATTCGAAATCGAGTGCGACTTGATCGTTTCGGCCATCGGCCAGGGCGGCGACCTCAAGGGCATGGAAAGCTTCGACAACGGCAGGGGCCTGATGACGGTCGAAAGCACCTACCAGGTCAAGGACAAGCCCAAACACTTCGCCGGCGGCGACATCGTGCGTCCGCATCTGCTCACCACCGCGATCGGGCACGCCGGGATCGCGGCCGAATCCATCGACCGGTTCCTCGCCGGCCAGGATCTCGGCAAGCGGCCCAAGGTGGACAAGCGCCGGTTCAATCTGCTCGACGAACTGCGCCAGCGTAAATTGGAGCCGGGCGAGTACGACCACAAGGAAACGCGGGGAACCTCGGACGCGAATTTTGCGGTCCACAACTACGAAGACCGTTCGTTCGTCGAAATCATCAAGCACGACGACATGTTCCTCGGTCATTTCCCCTACGTCGAGCGGGCCAAGCGCAAGGAAATCCATATCGTCGCGGACGAGGTGATCGGAAATTTTCAGGAACGCATCGTCAATTACACCGAGGAACAAGCCATCGCCGAAGGCAAGCGCTGCATGTCCTGCGGCATGTGCTTCGAGTGCGACAACTGCGTGGTGTTCTGCCCGCAGACGGCGGTGTTTAGGGTGAAGAAAGACAAGCGGGCCATGGGGCGCTACGTCGACACCGACTACAAGAAGTGCATCGGCTGCCACATCTGCGCCGACGTCTGCCCGACCGGGTACATCGAAATGGGGCTTGGCGAATAGCCGGGGAAGGAACGGATGACTTCAGGCGCATGCGGCATTATCCTCGCGGGATGACCTTCGACGCAGGGAGAGCGCCATGACGTCCCCGACCTACACGTCCAAGCCCGGCCGGCCCCCCAGCTACTTCCGGTACAAGGAAGGCGAAAGCGCCTGGAGCGACCTTCAGGAGAACGTGTTCCAGGCGGGCTGGTCGCACAAATGTCCGATCTATGTGCACCGCGCGCCGCCGTGCCAAGGCAGTTGCCCTTCCGGGCACGACATCCGCGGCTGGCTCCAGATTGCGCGCGGGCTGGACAAACCGCTCGACAAGGGAACGCCCTGGCAGGAATACGCCTTCCGCCGGATGGTCGAAGCCAATCCCCTTCCAGCGGTGATGGGCCGGGTCTGCCCCGCCCCGTGCGAGGCCGGTTGCAACCGTAACGAGCTCGAGGAGCAAGTCGGCATCAACGCCGTCGAGCAGTACGTCGGCGACTGGGCGCTCGCCCACAAGCTCGGCTTTGCCGGGCCGGAGCGGGAAAGCGGCAAGCGCGTCGCCATCATCGGCGGCGGGCCGGCCGGGCTTGCGGCCGCCTATTTCCTCCGCCGGCTCGGGCACGGGTGCACGATCTTCGAATCCTATTCGTCGCTCGGCGGCATGATGCGGTTCGGCATTCCCGGCTATCGCACGCCCAAGGACGTGCTCGACGGCGAGATCAAGCGCATCGTCGATCTGGGCGTCGAGGTAAAGATAGGCGTGCGGGTCGGCAAGGACGTCTCGGTCGAACAACTGGAACGCGGTTTCGACGCCGTGTTCTGGGCGATCGGCGCGCAAACCGGCAAGCCGATCGCGATTCCGGGCGCGGAGGCGCCCAACTGCGTCGACGGCATCTCGTTCTTGCGCGCCTTCAACGAAGGCCGCCTGCAGCATCTTTCCGGGCGGGTGCTGGTGATCGGCGCCGGCGACACCGCGATGGACGTGGCCGCGGTCGCGCGCCGGATCGGCCATATCCACAGCATCCATCCGCACGACAGGCCGGAGAATGTGATCCTCGGCCAGACCGCCCACGATGTAGCCACCGCGGCGCGCCGCCAGGGCGCCGAAGTGTGGATTATCTACCGCCGGCCGATCAGCCAGGCACCGGCGAGCAAGCACGAACTCGCCGCCGTGCTTGCCGAGGGCGTGCAAATCCGCGAAAGCCTCGTCCCGGTGGAGGTAACCCGCGATTCCGAAGGCCGGGCGCGGGCGCTCAAGGTCTCGCCGGTCGACTGGGAGGCGGGCAAGATGAAGCTCCGCGCCGGCGAGGAGTTCGAGATCGACTGCACCCTGATCGTCGGCGCCACCGGCCAAGCCGGCGATTTCGCCGGCTTCGAGGCGTTCGACAACGGCCGCGGCCTGATGAACGCCGACCGGAACTACCGCCTCGCCGGGCAGAGGAAGCATTTCGCCGGCGGCGACGTGATCGTGCCCAATCTACTCACCACCGCGATCGGCCACGCGCGCATCGCGGCCGAGGGGATCGACCGCTACCTGCGCGGCGAAGAACTGCCGAAGCGGCCCAAGGTCGATGTCCACCATTTCAGCCTGCTCGAGGAACTGCGCGCTCATCACATCGAACCGGGCGAATACGATCATACCGAAGTGCACGGTACCGACCGCTCTTCCTTTGCCGTCCACAATTACGAAGACCGTTCGTTCATCGAGATTATCACGCACGAAAAGCTCTTCCTCGGCCATTTCGGCCACGTTCCGCGCCGCCGCCGGGCCGAGGTCGCGATCGACGCCGACAACGTGCTCGGCAACTTCCAGGAACGGTTCAACGGGTTGTCCGAGCAAGATACGATCGCCGAAGCCGACAGATGCATGTCCTGCGGGATGTGCTTCGAATGCGACAATTGCGTGATTTATTGTCCACAGACCGCCATCGACCGGGTGAAGAAGGATCAATACGCCATCGGTCGCTACGTCGACACCGACTACAAGAAGTGCATCGGCTGCCACATCTGCGCTGATGTCTGCCCGAGCGGCTACATCCAGATGGGTCTTGGCGAGTTGTGAAGGGAACGATGGCGGGATATCGCGCGCTCGTTCGACTTCTGATGGCTGCCGTTCTGGCGGCCGTCGTCGGGACGGCTTTTGCCGCCGACGCCCCGCGCACGCCGGTGCCGAAACCGCCCAAGGCGGCGAAGGGAACCGAATGCGTCGAGCCGGTCGCCGACATGCGCCGCAACCACATGGTCTATCTCGATCACGAGCGCGACGAAACCGTGCACAAGGGCATTCGCGGCCGCAAGCACAGCCTTAAAGGTTGCGTCGAATGCCACGCCGTACCGGCTGCCGCCGTGGGTGGCGCGCGCACGGTCGGGCCATTCTGCGCCGAATGCCACCGCTACGCCGCGGTCACGATCGATTGCTTCGGTTGCCACGCGACGACGCCGGAGACCCAGGCCGCGTCCGCGCCGGCGAGAAAATCTCCATGACCGGCGCGGCGACCATGGAACTTACGCGCCGCGCCCTGTTGCAAGGCGCGGCGGCGACGGTCGTCGCGTTGGCGCCGGGCGTGACCCTGCTGCTCGGGCCGGCCCCTTCCGAAGCGCGCGCACCCGGCACGCCAGTTTCCGCGAAAACCCGCTGGGGCCTGCTGGTGGACGTGTCCCGGTACGCGGAAGTGGCCGATACGGTGGTCGAGGCCTGCCGCACGGAAAACGGCTGGACCGGCCACGGCCGGCCGCTCACCGATCCGCAGTGGGTTCGCAACGTCACGCTCAACGATCCCCGGACCGGGGCGGTGCGAACGCTGCCGGTGATGTGCCAGCATTGCGAACACCCGCCTTGCGTCGACGTATGCCCGACCGGGGCGTCGTTCCGCCGCGCCGACGGCGTTGTCTTGGTCGATAAGCATATCTGCATCGGTTGCCGCTATTGCATGATGGCGTGCCCGTTCGGCGTGCGGTTTTTCGTGCACGAGAACGTCACCGGGCAGAAACCGCACGCGCCGCGCGGCAAGGGCACGGTCGAATCGTGCACGCTCTGCGTCCATCGGCTCGACGCCGGGCGCCGCCCGGCCTGCGTCGAGGCGGCCGAGCGGAAAAGCCCCGGCGCCATGATCTTCGGCGATCTCAACGACCCGAATAGCGAGATCGCCCGCGCGGTCGGCCGCCACGTGGCGCTGCGGCTCCGCGCCGACCTCGGGCTCGACCAGGGCGTGTTCTACAAGGGATTGAACGGATGACCGCCGCCGCGCGCATCGAATTTCGCGAACATCCGGGTTGGGGACGCGGGTTCCTGACGCTGGCCGGCGCGCTCGGCCTGCTCGTTCTCGGCGGATTGGGCGGTGCCCACGTCATGGAAAGCGAAGGCCACTGGGTCACCGGCATGTCGAACCGGATCGTGTGGGGAACGCCGCACGTGTTCGCGGTGTTCCTGATCGTCGCCGCATCCGGCGCGCTCAACGTCGCGTCCATTTCCTCGGTCTTCGGCCGGGAGCTCTATAAGCCGCTCGCGCGGCTCTCCGGCGTGCTCGCGGTTTCGCTGCTGGCCGGCGGGCTCGCGGTGCTGGTGCTCGACCTCGGCCGGCCCGACCGGCTGATCGTCGCCATGACCGTCTATAACTTCAAATCGATCTTCGCCTGGAACATCTTTCTCTACACCGGCTTCTTCGCGGTGGTGATCGTCTATCTCTGGATGATGATGGAAAAGCGCATGAACCGGTTCTCGAAGCCGGTCGGCACGTTCGCGTTTCTCTGGCGGTTGGTGTTGACCACCGGCACCGGGTCGATCTTCGGGTTTCTGGTCGCGCGCCAGGCTTACGACACGGCGGTGATGGCGCCCATGTTTATTGCCATGTCGCTCGCTTTCGGGCACGCGATCTTCTTGCTGGTGGTGATGGCGGCCTCGGCCGGGACCGGGCGGCCGCTCGGCGACGAGGTGGTGCGCCGGCTCAAGAACCTGCTCGGCATCTTCCTCGCCGCGACCCTCTATTTCGTCGCCGTCCAGCACTTGACCAACCTCTACATCGCGGAGCGGCAGGGGGTCGAACGGTTCCTGCTGGCCGAAGGAGGCATCTACACCTGGCTCTTCTGGGTCGGCCACGTCGGGATCGGTTGCCTTGTGCCGATCGCGCTGGTGTTCGCACCGGCGACCGCGTCGTCGCGCGGCGCCGCCGGGCTCGCCGCCGTCCTTGCCGTGGTCGGGGGAATCGCCCAGATTTACGTGATCATCATCGGCGGCCAGGCCTACCCGTTGGTTCTGGTGCCGGGTATGGAAGCGGCGGGATCGGTGCTCGATGCCGGCATCGCCCCCTACGTCCCGAGCGTCTACGAAATCGCGCTCGGCCTCGGCGGCGTCGGGTTGGCGCTGCTGCTGGCGACGATCGCGATCAAGGTTCTGCCGGTCCTGCCGGAATCGCTTGCCGACGTTCCGGCGAAGTAAGAAGTAACATGAGAGAGGCGGATTCGTGAGCAACACGGAGCACCCTTTCGCCAAGTACGTGCGTACCATCGCGCGCGGGCCCACGCTTTCCCGCCCGTTGACCGCCGAGGAGGCGCTGGAGGCGACGCGAATGATTCTCCGGGGCGAGGTCGAGCCGATGCAGCTCGGCGCGTTCCTCTGCGTGCTGCGGGTGCGGACCGAGGACGCGGGCGAAGGCGAAGGCTTCGTGCGCGCGGTCAAGGAAACGATCCGCGTGCCGGAAGGGGCGTGTGCCGACCTCGACTGGTCGGCTTACGCCGGCAAGAAACGCCAGTTGCCGTGGTTCATGCTGTCGGCGCTGCTGCTCGCGGGTGCGGGGGTGCGCGTGCTGATGCACGGCACCGAGGGCCACACGCCGGGGCGCGTTTACGCGCGCGAGACGCTCGCCGCGCTCGGCGTTCCGGTCGCCTTTTCGCTTGAGGACGCCGCGCGCCAGATCGCCGAGCGCAACTTCGCCTACCTGCCGCTCGAAGCGTTCAGCCCGCGTCTGCAGGAAATCATCGAACTGAAGGCGATCATCGGCGTGCGCTCGCCGGTCAACACTTTCGCGCGCATGATCAACCCGTTCGATGCGCCCTATTCGATCCAGTCCATCTTCCATCCCAACTACCGCGAAATTCACCGCGACGTCTGTCTCCGGCTCGGCCAGCCGCACATGGTCGTGTTCAAGGGGGAAGGCGGCGAGATCGAGCGCCGCCCGGAAAAGCCGGTCGAGGTGCAGCATCTCCATCAAGGCGCGAAGTTCGACGAAGATTGGCCGGCGATCGAGGGCCTCGCGCGCGCGCCGCACGAGGAAACGATGGATTTATCCCGGCTCGCGGCCTTGTGGCGCGGCCAGGACAAGGACTCCTACGCGGAAGCGGTGGTGATCGGTACCGCCGCCATCGCGCTCCGCCTGATGGGGCGCGCCGCCGAGCCGCGCGCGGCCGAAGCCGAAGCCCGGCGGCTTTGGAACGCGCGGCCGAACGAGATCCTGCCCCGGGCGTCGGCGCGGGCGGCTTAGGGTCCGGATCCTGAAGCCCGGTGGGGCCGTTCCATGGCGCACCTCTTTCTCTCCGCGGCGCACAAGTCCTCCGGCAAGACGACGCTCGCCATCGGCCTCGCGCGCGCCTTCGTCCGGCGCGGGGTCGCGGTGCAGCCGTTCAAAAAGGGGCCCGACTACATCGACCCGCTGTGGCTCGGCGTCGCCGCCGGGCGGCCCTGCCACAACCTCGATTTCCACACCATGTCCGCGCGGGAAATCGAGGACACGTTCGCGACGCGCATGGCGGGCGCCGCTCTCGGCCTGATCGAGGGCAACAAGGGCCTTTACGACGGCCTCGACCTCGACGGCTCCAACAGCAACGCGGCGTTGGCGAAGCTGCTGGCCGCGCCGGTGGTGCTGGTGATCGACGCGCGCGGCATGACGCGCGGGATCGCGCCCTTGCTGCTCGGCTATCGCGCGTTCGACGCCGATGTCGCGATCGGCGGCGTCATCCTTAACAAGATCGGCGGATCGCGCCACGAAGCGAAATTGAGGGCGATCATCGATCATTACACCGGGATTCCCGTGCTGGGCGCGGTGCAGCAGGATCCGGCGCTGGAGATCGTCGAGCGCCATCTCGGCCTGATGCCGAGCAACGAATGGACCGCGACCGAGGCCACCGTCGACACCATCGCCGATGCCGTCGCCCGCCAGGTGGACCTCGATCGCGTGTTGGCGCTGGCGCAAGCGGCGCCGCAAGCGTCTATTGTTCGCCCGCCTATCGGCGGGACGCGCGCTTCCGACGTGCGCATCGGCGTCGCCCGCGATTCCGCCTTCGGATTTTATTACCCGGGCGATCTGGAGGCCCTGGCGGCGGCCGGCGCCGAGTTGGTCTTTTTCGACACGCTCCGCGACCGCGCATTGCCCGATATCGACGGCTTGTTCATCGGCGGCGGCTTTCCCGAAACCCACATGGCGGGGTTGGAGGCGAACGCCTCCTTGCGCGGCGAGATTCGCGCGGCGCTGGCGGCGGGGCTTCCGGCCTATGCCGAGTGCGGCGGGCTGATGTATCTCTGCCGGCGGCTGAAATGGAAAGGCGACGTCCGGGACATGGTCGGCGCGATCGCGGCCGACGTGACGCTGCACGCCAGGCCGCAGGGGCGCGGCTATGTGCGGCTCAAGGAAACCGGCGCCGGTCCCTGGCCCAAGGCCGGTGACGCCGACGAAACGCCGCGCGACATTCCGGCGCACGAATTTCACCACGGCGCTCTCGATGCCCTGCCGTCCGATACGGTCTTCGCCTACGAGGTGCTGCGCGGCCACGGGCTCGACGGCCGTCACGACGGGTTGGTGCAGGGCAATCTGCTCGCGTCGTTTTCGCATTTGCGCGACACCGGCATGAACCGGTGGGCCGCGCGCTTCGTGGCGTTCGTGCGCCGGTGCAAGGCCCAAGGGGCGGACCGAATCCGGACGACGGCCGCCGCGGCCGCGCCGACCGCGACGCCAATCCGGCGCGCGGTGCGCGGATCCGCCGCGACGCCCGCGCGGGTGCACCTGGTCGGCGCCGGGCCGGGCGATCCCGGCTTGTTGACGGTGCGGGCGAAAGAAATTCTGGCCGAGGCGGACATCGTCGTCTACGACCGCCTGGTTTCGCCCGAAGTGCTGGCGCTGGCGCGTCCCGGCGCCGGCCGGATTTTCGCCGGCAAGGCCGCGCGCACCCACTTCGTCGAGCAAGACGAGATCAATCAGTTGCTGGTGCGCCTGGCGCGCGGGGGCAAGCGCGTGGTGCGCCTCAAGGGCGGCGATCCTTTCGTCTTCGGGCGCGGCAGCGAGGAGGCGCTCGAGCTTGCCCGCAACAGCATCGCCTTCGAGGTTGTGCCGGGCGTATCCGCCGCGACCGGCTGCGCGACCCGCGCCGGCATTCCGCTCACCCATCGGGGTCTCGCGCGCGCCGTCACCTTCGTCACCGGCCATGCCCAGGACGGCCAGGAGGTCGATCTCAACTGGAAGGCGCTGGCCGATTCCAAAACCACGCTGGTCGTTTACATGGGCCTGACCAACGCCGCGTTGATTTCGCGCGAGTTGATCCGGGCCGGCCTGGCACCCGCGACGCCGGCGGCGGCGATCGAAAAAGGCACGACGCCAGCGCAACGCACGGTGCTGACCACCCTCGCCGATCTTCCCGATTGCGTCGTCCGCGAACAGTTCCGCCCGCCGACCCTGTTCGTCATCGGCGAGGTGGCGGCGCTGGCCAAGGACCTCAATTGGGCCTCGGAAATCGTCGACTGCGAGCGACTTCCGGACGACCGGACGGCGCATGGCTGAAGCCTCAACCGCCTCCTGGGCCCGGCGGGCGCTGGTGATCGTCGGGCACGGTTCGTCCAGCCAGCCCGAAGGCGGACGCTCGGTCGAAGCGCTGGTTGAAACGGTGCGCGCGCGGGGGATTTTCGCCGACGTGCGCGCGGCATTCCTGCGAATGGGGCCCAAGCTCTCCGACGTTCTCGACGAGTTGGCGGGGTGGGCGACCTATATCGTTCCGCATCTTGCCGCCGACGGCGTGGTCGGGGAAGCGCTGTCGGGCGCGGTCGCCGCGCGCAAAAGCATCGTCATCTGCCGGGCGACCGGCACCCATCCCGACGTCGCCCGGATCGCCGCCCGACGTCTCGCCGAGCTCTGCGCGCGTTTCGCCCTTTCGGCCGATCGCCTCGGCGTCCTCGTCGCCGGTCACGGCACTTCGCGCAACCCGGATTCCTCGGCGCGCGCCCGCGCGCTCGTCGACGCGCTGCTCGCGGCGGGAGCCGCGCGCGAATCGGCGGCCGCCTTCATCGAGGAGCCGCCGTCGATCGCGGAATGGGACCGATTGCTCGCCGTCGCCGACATCGCCGTGGTGCCGCTTTTGATGGCCGAGGGACGCCACGGCGGCAGCGATGTGGCGCGCCTGCTGGGCGTCGCGCCGGACGGAACGGAAGCGCCGTTCGCGGGCCCGTTCGCCATGCGCGGGCGCAGGCTGTGGCTGATGCGCCCGCTCGGCGTCGATCCCGGCTTCGCCGACATCGTGCTGGCGCGAGTAACCGAAGCCGACGGCTAGATGGGTCTCCGGGACGCGGTTAAAGGGATTCGACCATACCTTTAAGCAGACTTTGCACTTCGGTCGCGATCGTTTCCAGCGCCGGGTTCTTGATCGCGGCCATGGACGCGATCGGATCGACGGCGGAAACCTGGACCTTGCCGTCGTCGTTCTGCTGAACGATGACGTTACAGGGCAGCATGGTGCCGATCATCGGTTCGGCCTGAAGGGCCTTGTGGGCGAAGCCGGGATTGCAGGCGCCCAGGATGGTGTAGGGCCGGAAATCCGCGCCGATCTTTTTCTTGAGCGTGTCCTTGACGTCGATGGTGGTGAGCACGCCGAATCCGCGATCCTTGAGGGCGGCGGTGGTCTTGGCGATCGCCTTATCGAAGGGCAGATCGAGGGTCTTGGAGAAATAATACGTCATGGCGGGTTCCCGTTCTTGAACATTGGCGATCATGGGGGGATATTGGGCATATGTAGGCGCCGAAAGGGGTCCGGGCAAGGGAACGGTCCATGATCGTGATCATCGAAAACGTTCTCGATGCCGAGGATCTCGCGTTCGCGGACGAAACACTCGCCAAGGCGCGCTTTCGCGACGGTGCCGAAAGCGCGGGCGGGACCGCGCGCGGAACCAAGCGCAACCTGGAAATGGATCGTGCGGCGACACCGGGCGCGTCGGCGCTCGAAACGCTGCTCGTGCGCGCGCTCGCCGCCAAGCGCGAATTTAACGATTGCGTTCTGCCGTGCCGCTATTCGCGCCCGATCGTCAGCCGTTACGAACCGGGCATGGCCTACGCCCGGCATGTGGATAACCCGCTGATGGGCGGGGCGGAAGGCATGCTGCGCACCGACGTTTCGGTCACGATCTTCCTCGCCGATCCGGCAAGTTACGACGGCGGCGAGTTGACCGTCGGCGCGGAGGGAGAAGAACGCGCGATCAAGCTTCCGCGCGGACACGCGGTTGTCTATACCACCGGCACGCCGCACCGGGTCGCGCCGGTGACGCGGGGCGCGCGGCTCGCCGGAATTCTGTGGGCGCAAAGCGTGGTTGCCGATCCCGGTCGGCGCGCGATCCTCGCCGACCTTCAGCGCGCTCACCATATTCTCGTCGAAAAATCCCCGGATGCGCCGGAAACCGCGGCGCTGTTGCAGGGGTATTACAACCTTCTTCGTCTGTGGGCCACGCCATGAAAACCAAAGCCGCCATACTGGAAACCATGGGCCTGCCTGCGCCCTACGCCGAAAGCCGCCCCTTGCGCATCGCCGAGGTCGACCTCGACCCGCCGGGCGAGGGCGAGGTGCTGGTGCGCGTGCGCGCGGCCGGGCTTTGCCATTCCGATCTTTCCGTCATCAACGGCGACCGTCCCCGGCCGACGCCGATGGCGCTCGGCCACGAAGCCGCGGGCGAGGTCGAGGAAGTCGGCCCCGGCGTCAATGACCTCAAGCGCGGCGACCATGTGGTGATGGTGTTCGTGCCGAGTTGCGGGCATTGCCTGCCGTGCACCGAGGGCCGTCCGGCGCTGTGCGAACCTGGAGCGGCGGCCAACGGCCAAGGCGCGCTCATCTCGGGCGCGCGCCGGTTCCGGCGCGGAAGTGAAGCCATTCATCACCACGTCGGCGTTTCCGCGTTCGCCGAATTCACGGTGGTTTCGCGCAATTCGTTGGTCAAGATCGATCCCGATCTGCCGTTCGAGACGGCGGCGTTGTTCGGTTGCGGCGTTCTGACCGGGGTCGGCGCGGTAATCAACACCGCGAACGTGCGGGCGGGGTCCTCGGTCGTGGTGGTCGGCCTGGGCGGAGTCGGACTCAATGCTTTGCTCGCGGCGCGCCTCAGCGGGGCGGGGCGCATCGTCGCTCTCGACATCCTTTCCGACAAGCTCGCGCTCGCGCGCGAACTGGGCGCGACCGACGCCGTCGACGCCGCCGATCCCGATGCCGTCGCCCGGGTGCGGGATATGACCTCGGGCGGCGCCGACTACGCCTTCGAAATGGTCGGCTCGGTCAAGGCGATGGCGCTGGCCTACCGCCTGACCCGGCGCGGCGGAACCACCGTCAGCGCGGGTCTCGCCCACCCCGATCACACGTTCGCGCTGCCGCACGTTAATCTCGTCGCCGAAGAACGCACGGTGAAAGGCAGTTATGTCGGAAGCTGCGTGCCGTTGCGCGACGTGCCGCGCTACATCGCGTTGCACCGCCAGGGCCGGTTGCCGGTCGACAAGCTGATGAGCGGGCGGATCGGATTCGACCAGCTCAACGCGGCTTTCGATCGCTTGGCGGCGGGCAGCGTCGTCCGTCAAATTCTAGTGCCGGGCGATCCCGTTTCGCCCAGCATTTAAGGCGGGCCCGACAGGGGAAAATCCCTTATTGTTCCGGGAATTCCAGGCTGTTAGCATTTTTTGAATTTCACTGCGCATGGCCGCGCGACCAAGACCGAATCGAAATGAATGACAAACCCGCCGCCGACGCACGACCGGCACTTCCGAAAGTAGGCCTGATCGACGGCAACGTCCGCTATCGGGCGGAAATCACTTCGGCTCTCACCCAATATTACGACGTCATTCCCTTTCCCGACGGCCGCGACGCAGTGGTCGGGTTGATCGCGCGCCCACCGGCGGTATTGATCATCGACGAGAAGGCGCCGCCCGGCGGCGGCATGGCGGTACTGGAACTGATCCGCAAAAACCCGTCGCTCGCGGCGATCCCGGTCATTGCCAAGGCGGAGGACGCGGGATCGGCCTTCGCCGCCGCGGCGAAGGAAGCGAGCCATTGCACCGTGATTTCGATCCCGTTCAAGCGTAGCCAGCTGCTGGCGGCGATTTCCGGCAACGTCAACAAGGAGATCGAGGCCGCCTGGGACAAGGTCGAACCGGTGCAGCAAGCCGCGCTCAAGCAGTCGGTCGCGACCTTCAACCAGATCGCCGAATTGCTCGAAGACGGCAAGCCGATCCCGTTCGAGAAGGTCAAGGACAGTTGCGAGCCGCTCGCCCGCGCCGTCAGCGAAGGCAACTTCAAGGATGTGCTCAAGGGCGTGCGCGGCCACGACAATTACACTTACGTTCATTCGATGCGGGTGGCGACGCTGCTCTCGCTGTTCGGCCATCGCATCGGCATTCGCGGCGACGATCTGCTCACCCTCGCGACCGGCGGGTTATTGCACGACGTCGGCAAGATGGACGTTCCCCAGGACGTTCTCAACAAGCCCGGCCGGCTGACCGACGAGGAATTCGCGGTCATGCGCAGCCACGTCACCCACACCAGCCGCCACTTGCGCGACAGTCCCGGCATTCCCAGGGGCGTCATCACCATCGCCGAGCAGCACCACGAAAAACTGAACGGCAAGGGCTACCCGAAGGGCCTGCAAGGGACGCAGTTGAACGATCTCGCGCGCATGGCCGGGATCGTCGACATCTTCAGCGCGCTGACCGACCGGCGCGTTTACAAGCCTCCGGTGCCGCCGGAAAAGAGCCTGGAAATCATGGAAGGCATGACCGGCGAAATCGATCAGAAGCTGCTCGGCATGTTCCGCGGCATGCTGCTCGAGGCGGCCGCGGGCACGTGGGATAGCTGACCCGGGGGGGCATCCGAAATGCCCTTTCGCCGCGGTCAGCCCCGCCCGACGAAGGGCATCTTGGTCGCCATCACCGTCAGGAACTGGACGTTGGCCTCGAGCGGCAGGCTCGCCATGTAGGCGACCGCGCGTCCGGCGTGTTCGACGTCCATGCGCGGCTCGACCGCGATTGTGCCGTTCGCCTGCGGCACGCCCTTGGTCATGCGTTCGGTCAACTCGGTCGCCGCGTTGCCGATATCGATCTGGCCGCAGGCGATATCGAAGGGACGGCCGTCGAGCGAGATGCACTTGGTCAGCCCGGTCATGGCGTGCTTGGTCGCGGTATAGGGGGCCGAGAACGGCCGGGGCGCATGGGCGGAGATGGAACCGTTGTTGATGATCCGTCCGCCCCGCGGAGTCTGCTTTTTCATGATCCGGATCGCCTCCTGGGAGCACAGGAAAGTCCCGGTCAGGTTGGCGTCGAGGACCTTTTTCCACTGTTCGTAGTTCAATTCCTCCATCGGCACCGCGGGCGTGCCGGTGCCGGCGTTGTTGAACAGCACGTCGAGCCGGCCGAACGCCTCCAAGGTTTTCGCGAACAGCGCCTTGACCGATGCGGGATCGCCCACGTCCGTCGGTACCGCCAATGCGCGGCCGCCGAGCTTTTCGATGTCCTTGGCGGCCGCCTGCAACGGTTCCGGCCGCCGTCCGGCCAGAACGACGGCGAAACCGTCGCGCGCGAGGGCGAGCGCGGCGGCGCGGCCGATGCCGGTGCCGCCGCCGGTGACGAGAGCGACCTTAAGCGAGTTTGTCATGGGAAAACGGGCCTTTCGTGTCCATCGGCGATTACGCCGCGCGCCGGTCGCGGAGAATCATGTCCGCGCCTTTCTCGGCGATCATCAAGGTGGGCGAGTTGGTGTTGCCCGACGTGATGGTCGGCATGATCGAGGCATCGATCACCCGCAACGCCCCGATCCCGCGCACGCGCAGGCGTTCGTCCACCACCGCCATCGGGTCGGGCCCCATCTTGCAGGTGCTGACCGGGTGGAAAATGGTGGTGGCGATGTCGCCCGCGGCGCGCGCCAGTTCTTCGTCGCCGACGATCTCGGGTCCGGGCCGGAACTCCTCGGGCGTGAAGCGGGCGAGCGCCCGGGTCGCGACGATCCGGCGGGTAAGCCGGATCGCGTCGGCGGCGACGCGGCGGTCTTCGGGGGTGGAAAGATAGTTCGGGCGGATGGCGGGCGCCTCCCTGGGGTCGCGGGATCTGATGCGGACCGTGCCCCGACTGGTCGGGCGGATGTTGCAGACCGAGGCGGTGAACGCCGGAAACGGATCGAGCGGTTGCCCGAACTTGGGCAACGTCAGCGGCTGGACGTGATATTGCACATTGGGCGTCTCGCGCGAAGGATCGCTTTTGGCGAAGACGCCGAGTTGCGACGGCGCCATGGTCATGGGGCCGCGCCGGAACAACATGTATTGAAGCCCCATGCCGATCTTGGTCAGGGGGTTGTGGGTCATCTCGTTGAGCGTGCGCGTGCCACGGACCCTGTAGGCGCAGCGGATTTGCAGATGGTCCTGCAAGTTTTCGCCGACGCCCGGCAACTCGTGGCGAACTCCGATCCCGAGGCCGCGCAACAAATCGCCGGGGCCGATTCCGGACAACTGGAGAAGCTTGGGCGAGCCGATCGCCCCGCTCGCCAGCACGACCTCGCCCGAGGCCACGGCGTGGCGCACCGTGCCGTGTCGTTCGAAGACGATACCGGTGACGCGCTTGCCGTCGAACATCAAGGCGCGCGCTTCGGCGTGGGTGAGGACCGCGAGGTTGGGACGGTGGCGGACCGGATGCAGAAACCCGTGCGCCGTGGTCCAACGCACGCCGCTTCGTTGATTGACGTGGAAGTAGCCGGAGCCCTCGTTGTTGCCGCGGTTGAAGTCGTCGATCTTGGGAATGCCGATTTCGGCGCAGGCATCGCGGAATGCCTCCAGGATTTCCCAACGCACGCGTATGTTTTCGATCCGCCATTCGCCGCCGACGCCGTGCATCGCGTCGTCCGCGCCGTCTCTGCCGTCGAGAGCGAAGTCTTCGTGCTTCTTGAAATAAGGCAGCACGTCGTCCCAACCCCAGCCGGCGTTGCCCATTTGGCGCCATTGGTCGTAATCGCGCGCCTGGCCGCGCATGTAGATCATGCCGTTGATGGCCGAACAGCCGCCGAGCACCCGTCCGCGCGGGTAATCGAGCGCGCGTCCGTTAAGACCGAGGTCGGGTTCGGTCTTCAGGCACCAGTCGGTGCGCGGGTTGTTCATGGTTTTGAGATAGCCGACCGGGATCTTGATCCACAGGTAATTATCCTCGCCGCCGGCTTCGAGCAGCAGGACGCGGATCCCCGGGTCGGCGGAGAGCCGGTTGGCGAGCAAACAACCGGCCGTGCCGGCGCCGACCAAAATGTAATCGAATTCGCCGAACCGATCGCCTTCGGGCGCAACGCTTGGGCTCACGCGATCGTTTCTCCCGCCGATTCCATTGCCGGGGGAACGATGCGGCTTTCTGCCGGCTGGATCAAGGCCGCCGGCGCAGGCGGTCCTAGAACAGCCCCTCGATCCGCCCCTGGGCATCGAGGCGAATGCTGTTGGCGGCGGGAACCCTGGGCAAGCCCGGCATGGTCATGATTTCGCCAGTGATCACCACCACGAACCCGGCGCCGGCCGAGAGCCGAACTTCGCGGACCGGCACCACGTGGTTGGACGGCGCGCCCTTGAGGCTGGGATCGGTCGAGAAGCTGTATTGGGTCTTGGCCATGCACACCGGCAGTTTGCCGTAGCCGCCCGCTTCCAGGTCCTTGAACTGCTGGCGGACGCGGGAATCGCCGACGATGTCGGAGGCGCCGTAAAGCTTGGTCGCGATCGTTTTGACCTTTTCCCACAAGGGTGTCGCATCGTCGTAGAGCGTCGAGAATTTCGAGACGCCGCTGTCGGCCAGCTTGACCACGTACTTGGCCAGTTCGATGGTGCCGGCGCCGCCCTCCGCCCAGTGGTTGCATTCGATCGCAGTGGTGCCCAGTTCCTCGGCGGTCTTGCGCACCGCGGCGATCTCGGCGTCGGTGTCGGCCATGAATCGGTTGATCGCCACCACCGGCGGCACGCCGAACATCTTCACGTTGCGGATATGGCGGGCCAAGTTGGCGCATCCCGCCTTGACCGCCTTGACGTTTTCCTTGGCCAAATCTTCCTTGGCGACGCCGCCGTGCATCTTGAGCGCCCTGATGGTCGCCACCACCACCGCCGCGGTCGGCTTCAGGCCCGCCATCCGGCACTTGATGTCGAAGAACTTCTCGGCGCCGAGGTCGGCGCCGAAACCGGCTTCGGTCACCACATAGTCGGCGAGTTTGAGCGCCGCCTTGGTGGCGATCACCGAATTGCAGCCGTGCGCGATATTGGCGAACGGGCCCCCGTGGATGAAGGCGGGGCTGTGCTCGAGGGTTTGCACCAAATTCGGCATCAGGGCGTCCTTGAGCAGCACAGTCATCGGACCCGGCGCCTTGAGGTCGGCGGCGCGGATCGGCTTGCGGTCGCGGGTATAGCCGATCACGATCCGACCCAGGCGTTCCTCGAGGTCCTTCAAGTCGCGCGACAGGCAGAAAATCGCCATCACCTCGGACGCCACCGTGATGTCGAAGCCGTCCTCGCGCGGAAAGCCGTTGGCGACGCCGCCCAAGGAATTGATGATCTGGCGCAGCGCCCGATCGTTCATGTCCATGACCCGGCGCCAGGCGACGCGGCGGGTGTCGAAGCCCAGTTCGTTGCCCCAATAGATGTGGTTGTCGATCAAGGCCGAGAGCAGGTTGTGGGCGGTGGTGATGGCGTGGAAGTCGCCGGTGAAGTGAAGGTTGATGTCCTCCATCGGCACCACTTGGGCGTAGCCGCCGCCGGCGGCGCCGCCCTTGACGCCGAAGCAGGGCCCGAGCGACGGTTCGCGCAGGCAGATCATCGCCTTCTTGCCGATACGGTTGAGCCCGTCGCCGAGGCCGACCGTGGTCGTCGTTTTGCCTTCGCCGGCGGGAGTCGGAGTGATCGCCGTCACCAGGATCAACTTGCCGTCCTTGCGGCCTTTGAGGCTGTCGATGAACTCGGCGGAGACCTTGGCCTTGTAGTGGCCGTAGGCCGACAGGTGCTTTTCCGGGATGCCGAGTTTGCGGCCGATCTCGACGACCGGCTTCATCGTCGCCGCGCGGGCGATCTCGATGTCGCTTTTCACTTTGCCCGGCTTGCGGGGTTTCTTGGCGGCGGCCATGACGGTGTCCTTTCGATGTGCTCGACGTGTCGTGAATTGCTGGGCCGTGAACGAACTGTCGGGAAGTACGCGACCGGCACCGGCGCGCGCCGATGTCGGCGCGGCCGGGCGGTGGCTATATCACGCCTTCGGGTTCCATTCTCCCACCCGCACGGGGGGCGGTGCGGACCGGCGGCCTCGTTATTTCTTGTAGGAGGCGGGCTTGCCGGGGCCGAGCGGGGTTTTCGGCTGCCAGTTCATGAGCTTTTTGAATTTTTCCCGTTCTTCGTCCTTCATGTAGACGGTGTGCTCGGGGCCCGGATAGTCGTGATTGCGCACATCGGCCATGTAGCGCTTGTAGACGTCCTCGATGATGGGGATGAGATCGGTGTAGATCTTGGAGTGGCGCGGCACGTGTTCCTCATAGAGGTGGAACAAATCCGAGCCGATGATGTGGACGCCATGGGCCTTGTTGCCGGCGCCCAGGCTGATAACCGGCACCGGCAGGGTTTCGGTCAAGTACTGACAGACTTCCTCGCTCGTCACTTCGCACAGGATCGAGAAACAACCGGCATCGACCATCGCCTTGGCGTCGTCGATCAATTCCTTGGCGCGATCCGACGTCTTGCCCTGGGCGACGAAGCCGCCGAGCTGGGGCATGCGCATCGGCGTGATGCCGATGTGACCCTGGACCGGAATGCCGGCCTTGACGATCGCCTCGATGTTCTTGGCGTGATGGCGGTTGCCTTCGCACTTCATCACCTCGGCGTTGGCCTCGGCGACGAAGCGGCCGGCGTTCTCGACCGCCTGCTCGGGCGATACATGGAAGCTCCAGTAAGGCATGTCGACCATGCGCAGGCCGTATTGCGAACCGCGATCGACCGCCTTGGACATCATCATCACTTCGTCGAAGGTGACGGTGACCGTGCTCTTGTGGCCGAACAGGACCATGCCGCCGGTGTCCGAGACGCAGAGGATATCGACGCCGAGACGGTCGGCGACCACCGCGTTGCGGTAGTCGTAGACGGCGAGCTGAACGATCTGCTCGCCCTCGCGCATCTTGCGCATCAGTTCGGTGATGGTGATTTTCTTGCGTTTCTTCGGTTCGGCGGCGGCAGGATTGGCCATGGGTCTTTCTCCCTGTCGGGTTGTTGCTCGGTTGTGGGATCCGGGTCCGGCGGAAACAAAGGGCCGGTCGGTGGAAGCTGAAAGGGCGGCTATCGTCCAAGGGGAATGGACATAACCCGTTTATCGCTGGTCGGCTGGACTTATCCCCCACCTGGAACGAATTAGATTGATTTTCCTAGGATTTCTACGTGTTTATGAGAATGCTTGTCAAAATGGTATCATTTATGAGTTGATAACGAAAACATCAGTTAAGCGAATTTTGATAGACGTCCACAATCAAACGCTAATATGAATTCAGGCGGAAACCTAGAGAGGGGGAGCGCCATGCCTGGGCTCAGCCTAGGGACTGGTCCCGGTTGCGGCTGGCGGCGGCCATGGGCCGCGCGGTCGTTGTTTGGCGGGATCGTAAAGCGGTATCCGTTCGACGCGAACGTGGTCGAACCGGCGCGTGCGGTCGCGAACCCGCGTGCCCGGTGCGGCGTCGGCGACGTGGACAAATCCGAGCCCGATCGTCCGCTCTTCGAGCGCGACGCTGGTGCAGGCCGAGGTGACGGCGATCTCGCCCCGCTCCGGAGGATAAAGCTCCTCGGGTTGCCAGGGAGATCGGACCGGCTCAGGTTCCGCCGTGAAGGCGACCAGGCGGAGCGGCGATCCGCCGGAGGTATGGGGCGCAAGGCGTTCGAGGCCGAGCGCGGCCGCGTCCGCCCCCAGGCGGCACTCGTTGACGAACAACATGAACCCCGCCTCGATGCGCAGAATGTCGGCGGCGGCGAAACCCGCCGGGCGCGCGCGTTGGGCCAGAGCCGCGCGCAGTCGCGCGGCAGCGGCCTTGTCGGCGACGATCTCGAATCCTTTTTCGCCGGTATAGCCGAGCCGTCCGACCCGGCAGGGTATGCCCGCGACGATCGCTTCGGCGTGGCCGAAATAGGGAATGGCCGCCAGGCGCTCCCGCTCGCCAAGGGGCGCAAGCGCATCGAGGGAGCCCGGCCCCTGCACGGCGAAAATGGCATTCGAGTCGCTCAAGTCCTCGACCTGCGCGCCGTCGCCGGCGAGCGCGATCAGCGCGGCGATGTCCCGGCGGCGGCCGCTCATCACCTCGAAGGCATGGTCGTCGAGCCGCCAGAGGGTGAGGTCGGCCTCGACCGCCCCGCCCGCGCCGAGGCGGAGGGCGTAACGAATCGCTCCCGCCGCCATGTCGCCGACGGGGCGCGGCTGAAAGCGCTCCAGGATGGCGACGGCGTTGCGGCCGGTGACGCGCCCGCGGGCGATGAACGAGAAATCGAACAAGGCCGCGCTTTCGCGCACGGCGCGCGCTTCGCCTTCGACGTCGCCGAAATCCGGAATCACGTTCGCGATGTCGAAGGCCATCGTCGCGGCCTCCCCTCAGGCGCCGATGCCGATCCGGGCCAGCATCATCGCGCCGACCCCGATCAGCAGGACCGCCACCACCCGTTTCAACTGAGCGGCGGGAAGCCGATGGCTGATATCGGCGCCCGCGAACGCGCCGATCATCATGATCGCGGCGAGCGCGCCGCCGAGCACGAAATCGACGCGTCCGTGAATCACGTTGCCGGCGGTGGCGAACAGCGCAATCGGCACCATGACGGTCTGGCTGAGCCCGATGGCGACGATCGCCGGCATCTTGAGCCACAGCAGAATCGGCACCAGCACGAGCGGCCCGCCCGTACCCGAAAGCGCGGAGCCGACCCCGACCACGACGCCGATCGCCGCCAGCGCGCTCCTGTTCAGCGTTTCGCGCGTCGATGCGCCGTCTTCGGCGCGGAGAACGGCGTTGAGTCCGGAAAACACGATCAGGAGCGCGATCAGCGCGAGCAGTACGTTGCCCGGCACGTGCGGCAGAATGAATGCGCCGAGATAGGCGCCGGGCATGGCGCCGAGGGCGAGCCACAGGCCCATGTCCCACGAAATCGAGCCCTTGCGGGCATAGAGCGCGGTACCGACCAAGCCGGTGAACAGATAGCTGAAATTGCAGCTGGCGACGGCCAGGTGAACGGGCACGTCGCCGAGAAAGGTGAGCGTCGGCACCAACAGCACGCCACCGATACCGGTCGCGCCGATCAACACGCCGACGAAAAGCACGGCGCCCGCGAGGCCGGCCGCGCCAAGCACCGACATTCCGAGCACCGGGATCATGCGCGCCTGGGCGCGCGCACGCGCAAACCGAACAACAGGGAGGCCCGTCCGTCGGGTTGAATCGTCATGTTCCTGCGGCAGTTCCAGTACCTGGCCACTCTCGCCGAGGAGAAGAATTTCGGGCGGGCCGCGCAGCGCTGCAACGTTTCGCAGCCTAGCTTATCGAGCGCGGTCAAGCAACTTGAGCAGGAACTCGGCATCCCGATCGTGTTGCGCCATCAACGCTTCAGCGGGCTGACCGAGGAAGGCAAGCGCGTGCTCGAATGGGGCAAGCGCATTCTCGCCGACCGCGACGCGATGCTGATGGAGCTCGCCCTGATGCACCGCAATCTCGAGGGACGCATCCGCATCGGCGCGATGCCGATGAGTTCCCCGGTGCTGCCGATGATCGACCGGCTGTTCTTCGTGCGCTACCCCGGCGTTCAGATCGAGACCCACTTCATCGGTCTCGACAAGATGATCGACGGATTGATCAATTCCTATTTCGACATCGGCGTCACCTATCTCGGGGAACAGCCGCTCGGGCGCCTCAAGACGCTTCCGCTCTACGAGGAAGAATTTGCGCTCCTGATCCCCGATCGCGGCTGGGCGGGCAATCGCTCGTCGATGGCCTGGGCGGAAGCCGCCGGCCTGCCGCTCTGCCTGCTGTCGCCGTCGACCCACGAACGCCAGGCGATGAACAAGGCGTTCACTAAATGCGGAGTCACGCCCAAACCCAGGCTCGAATCGGAATCGATCCTGAATCTCGTGTTCCACGTCATGCAGGGCGACCTCGCCACGATTATTCCCAGTCACTTCCAGCATTTCATCGGGCCTTTCCCGCGCACGCGCTTGATTGCGCTGGAGAAGCCGCAGGTGGTGCAAAACGTCGGACTGGTCTGGGTCGACGCACAGCCGATGCGGCCGATGACCAACGCCATGGTCGAATTGATGAAGGAAGCCATTAAGACCGGCGCTCTGGCCGAACAATTGACCGGCAATAGCGGCACAAGCGCGCCCGCGGAAACCCGGCGGACGCAGGCCAAGGGCGTCTGAGGACGCGCCCTTACGCCATGAATCCGGCAACGATGAACAGAAACACGCTCACGCCGGTGATGCCGTAGCCGATCCGCAACACCAGGCGCGCGCCGCGCGCGCCAAACCGGCCCGGGTTGCGCATGAGCCAGCTTCCGACCGTGGCGACGATCGCGCCGGTCACGGCCAGCGCGATCACCACGGGCCGGCTGGCAACCAGGCCGAGAAGCTCCAAGGGCGATCCCTACTGAACCCGCTTGGCGTAAGCCTCGAGAAAGTCGCTCTGGCCGCTGCCCTTCTTGAAGCTTTTCATCGCTTCCTGGTGCAGGATGTCGAGGGCCTCGCGCTTGTATTCGTACGCCTGGGCGCTGCCCAGCATGTCGTAGGTGCGCGGCCTGGGAAGTTCGATCGGGATCACGCGACGCACCGTCGCCGGGCGATTGGAGAGCACCACCAACCGATCGGCGAGGAAGATGGCCTCGTCGATCTCGGACGTGACGAACAGGTTGGTGCGCCGGTTTTCCTCGAACAGCTTGAGGAAGAATTCCTGCATCAGCTCGCGCGACATGGCGTCGAGCCCGCGGAACGGCTCGTCCATGATCATCAGCTTCGGTTGGTTCATCATGGCGCGGGCCAGTTCGGCGCGCCGCTGCATGCCGCCCGACAGCTGAAGCGGGTATTTATCCTTGAATTCGCCGAGACCGACCTTCTCGATCAGCCGGTCGGCTTCGGCTCTGAGCGTCGCCCGGTCCATGTCGCCGCGCAGCTTCGGTCCGAAACTGACGTTCTGGCGCACCGTCAGCCAGGGCATCAGGGCGGTTTCCTGAAACACGACCATGCGGTCGCGCCCGGGACCGCCGGCGGGCACGCCGTCGATCTTGATGGTGCCCGAATCGGGCTGCTCGAAGCCGGCGATCAGATTGACCAGCGTGGATTTGCCGCAGCCCGAGGGACCGATCACCACGGTGAGTTGCCCCGCCGAAACGTCGAGATCGAGGTCGGCGATGACCTGCTGGACTTCCCAGGCTTCGCCGTAGGCCTTGCTGAGACCGCGGATCTCGACGTTGACCCTGGGGATTGCGCCCAAGCCGGTCGCCGGTGACGTCATGTTCATGGCCACAATTCCCGTCCTAGAACAACCGCCGCCAGGGCATGGCCGCGAAGCCGAGATAACGGATCGCGCTCGAGCAGAGATAACCGGCGATGCCGATCGAGATCATGCCGACCACGATCTGCTCGAGCGATCCGCCCATGTAGGAATTCCAGATGAAGAAACCGAGCCCGCCGCCGGCCTGGGTGCCGCCGCCCGAAATCATCTCGGCGGCCACCACCACTTCCCAGGTGATGCCCATGCCGACCGCCGCGCCGGTGAAGATCGAGGGCAGCGTGCCCGGCAGGATGATCTTCCAGAACAGATGCCATTGGGTCGCGCCCATCGATTGCGCCGCGCGCAGGTACTGAATGTTGATGGTGCGCGCGCCGCCGAGCACGTTGATGACGATGGTGTAGAACGCGCCGAGGAAGGTCACGAACGCGATCGACATTTCGTTGGTCGGCCAGAAGATCAGGGACGCCGGCACCCAGGCGAGCGGCGGGATCGGGCGCAGGATTTCGAACGGCGGGAAGAAGATATCGCGGAAATAGCGGTTGACCGCGAGCGCGAGACCGAACGGTATGCCGACGATTTGCGCGGCGATGAAGCCGGCAAGCACGCGATTGATGCTCAGATACCAGCTTTGCCAATAGCCGAGCTCGGTGACGACGCCGGCCCAGGCCGTGACCACCGCGGTCGGCGGCGGGACCATGCCGATCCACGGCACCTGGAATCCGAACATCTGTTTGGAGCGGGAGCACAGCTCCCAGAACGCGAGCGCGACCGCGATCGCGACGATCCCGCGCCAGAACACAGGGCTGGCGAACATGCCGCGGAGCGAAAACCGGGAGGAACCGGACGAAGGGGATGAAGAGGCGACGGCCATGGAATCGTTCCCGTTGTTCGTTCAGGCGAGCTCGCGCTCGCCGGCCTCGAAGGCCTTGATGGCTTCCTCGTGGACCGCGCCCTTGGCTTGCTCGAACAACTGGCGGAATTCGTCCGAGCTGAGGATCTTGTAGTCGCGCGGCCGCGGAATCTTCACGTCGACGATCTGCTTGACCTTGGCCGGCCGGGTGGTCATCACCACCACCCGATCGCCGAGGAAGATCGATTCCTCGAGATCGTGGGTGATGAAGAAAATCGTGACCTTGGTCCGGTCGTACATCTCGAGCAGCGCCTCGTGCATGATCGACTTGGTGAGCGCGTCCATCGCCCGATAGGGCTCGTCGAGCAGTAGCACCTTGGGGTCGTTGATCAGCGCGCGCACGATCTCCGCCCGCCGGGCCATGCCCGAGGACACTTCGCCCGGATACTTGTCGCCGACGTCGTGCAGCCCGGCCTCGGCCAGCATGTGCGCGGCCTTGTCGCGGGCCTCGGCGCGGGAAAGCCGGCCCTGGATGATGGGTCCGTAGGCGACGTTATCGAGGATCGTCTTCCAGGGGAACAGCGCGCCGTTCTGGAAGACGACGATGCGGTCGGCGCCCTGCTCGGCCTTGGGTTTGTCGGGGCCGCACAGCAGCTCGCCGTCGAGATGGATGGTCCCCGTGGTGATCGAGTGGAAACCGGCGATGGCGTTCAAAAGCGTGGTCTTGCCGCACCCCGAGGGGCCGACGATCATGCAAATCTCGCCGGACGCGATCTCGAGCGAGCAGTTGTCGACGGCGATCACGTTGACGCCGCCGGGATCGTAGATCTTGGTCACGTTCTTGATGCTGATCGCGCCCTTGCCGCCGCGGTGCGCGGCGGGCGCGGCGGCGCCGTGAACGGCCGTCGTCGCGGTCATGGCGCTCATCGGCCCTCCAGCGCCAGCGCGCGCGTCCGCCATTGCATCAGGCGATTGCCGGTCATGCGCACCAAGGCCGAGGTGAACCAGCCGACGAAGCCGAGCGTCAGCATGCCGATCACCATCGGCACCGTGACGCTGTTGACGTAGGACGACAGGATCATGTAGCCGAGGCCGTAGTCGCCCGACACCATCTCGGCCGCGACCAGCGAGAACCAGGCGACGCCCATGCTGATCTGCAGGCCGGTGAAAATGAACGGCAGCGATCCGGGCACCACCACGTGCCAGAAGACTTGCCTTGGCTTGGAACCGAGGCACCCGGCGGCGCGGAAGTAGGCTTCGTCGATCGATTCGACGCCGAGCAGCGTGTTCAGCACGGTGACGAACAGCGACGCCAGCGTGGCGAGGAAGATCACCGGGGTTTCCAGACCCTTGAACATGAGGATGGCGAGCGGCACCCAGGCGAGAATCGGGATCGGCCGCAAGGTTTCCAGGATCGGGAACGTGTAGTCCTTGAAACGCCGCGACCAGCCCATGAGAAGGCCGAGCGGCACGCCGATCACGGTGGCGATGGCGAATGCGATCATGATCCGCCGCACGCTGACCCAGATATGGGTGTAATAGACCTCGGTATAGATCGAGATGCCTTGGAACGGATGCGGCGACAGCCAATCGCGGACGAGCGCGACGGGACCGGGCATTTTCTCGAAGCGCGGCAGCCTCCACACCTCGCAGAACAGCCAGTAGAGCAGCACCCACGTGCCGAGGCCGAGCACCATCAGGTACGGCGCCGGCGAACGCAGTTTCTTGTTCATGTGGTAGCGAAACAGGGCCAATCCGGTTGGGGCCTGCATCCGTCCGCCCTCGACGGTCCCGGGATTGGGCATGGCGCTCGTGATTCCGTCACCGCTCATCGTATTCGGAGCCGTCCTTGGTTCTCGTTACTGTCGTTGACCGGTGCCGCCGCGCGGTCGCGCTGAAACATCCGGTGGTTTTAGCGAAAGTCCCGTTCGGAGCGGCGGCTCCGGGACATGTATCCCGGAGCCGCGCATTCCGACGCCCGACTTACGGCTTAAAGGCCGATATCGGCTGGGCCTTGATCACGCCGAGCGGGCTCGACAGATTGCGCGCCTTCAAAACTTCGCGCGCGGTCTGGTCGGCGACCGCTTCGGGGCGAACCTTTTCCGCAGCCGCCGGCTTCGCGTCCAGGCTGTAAAGGAACGCGGTCGCGTCGTCGAGCAGCTTGCGCACGCGGTCGTTAACGATGTACTCGAGCTGGTTCTTGACCTCGCCGCCGCCGACATCTTTCGGGTATTCGCCGTAAAGCGAAGCCCACAGGATCTTGCGGTCGATCTTTTCGGTCTGCTGCTGGGCCATCGTGGCGACCTCGCCCGCGTTCTTCGGGTCGAGCAGGAATAGCTGCGCGTCGAGCTCCGCTTCCATCCAGGCGCGGATGACGTCGGGCCGCTGCTGGATCAGGTCGTTGAGCGCGATCAGGAAGCCGCCGTCGAGGGCGTCGAAGTCCTCGCCGCTCGCCGCGCGCCGGGCGATCCCTTCGAGCTCAAGCTTGGAGGCGGTCGGCTCCCAGATTACCGCCGCGTCGAGCTTGCCGGCGCGGAAGTTGGTGGTGATCACCTCGATGTTCTGGTTGAGATACTTGTCCGGCTTGATTCCGGCCTTCTGGAAGGCGAGCCGGGCGAAGCGGTCGGTGCAGCTGCCGTGCGGGGACGACGTGACCTTGCCGTCCATCCACTTGACCGCCTCGACGCCGTTCTTGAACTTCGGCGCGTCGTTGCGGACGAAGAAGACGTTGCACTGCTGCTTCGAGGTGCCGAGCGAACCGATGATGCGGATATCCGTGCCGCCGCGCTCCTTGATATAGCGGAAGGTGGCGGCGATGCCGGGCATGTCGCCGACATAGCCCATGTGTTGTTTTTCGCCGGTCATGGCGTTGACGATGATCGCGCCCTGGAGGCCGATCTGGAATTCGACCGTCGAGCCTTTCGGCAACCGCGCTTCCCAGAACTTCTTGCCGTTCATCACCACGCCCGACCAGGACTGGGTGTAGTAGGGCTGATAGCCGACCACCAGCTTCACCGGCGTTCCCGGCTTGCCGAAGTCGACGGCGGCGGACGCGGGCTGGGCCGCAAGGCCGATCCCGACCGCCGCGCACAAAGCAATGCTTCCGATTCTCATCTTCATGTCATGTCTCCCTTGATGGTGAAAAGTCAGCCTGTCGCTCGAGTTTCTTGATCTTGGGGTCGATTCGAAGCGCTCATCCGGGTTGCGCCAACGGGACGGCGGCGGGTTGCTCGACCGGCGGGCAAAAGTCCGCCCGGCCGCTAAACCGAACTCGCGTGCCGATGGTTGTGTCGCGGAAATGTCAGCGATCCATTCGCGCGGCGTCTCCCGGTAAATCCTCCCTAAACCTTGTCCGTTGCACCGAATTTTTTCGTCTGCTTTGTCCTTGGATCGTCGTCCAAAGCGTCACAGTCGGTGCTCTTTAGGTGGTCTTATGAAAAACAATCCGCGCCATTTGTAAAGCTTTATAACCGTATCATTTGATAGAAGTCATCAATAACACAAAAGCACAATTTTCCGAGGTTAACTATCGACTGCGCATATCAACCAATAAGTTTGATAGATTTTACAAATTGCTTTTCGGATCTTAGATTGTTCGTCCTTACGCGGAACGCGCGCTATTTTCGTGTGGCCAATACGCACGCCGGGCGCGCGGGAGCTATGCCGCGGAAGCGGAAGACTTTAAAATTTAGCGCCAAGTCCGGCACCGGGCCGGGCCGAAGCGATCGGCAAGGCCAACGCGAGCCGCAACAGGAGAGACATCATGCCGTCCAGGAACGCCGCGCAGTGGAATACCCCTCCCAACTCGCTCCGCATCGACGAGTTCGTCGACAGCCGGATTTACTCCGATCCCATGATTTTCGAGGAGGAGTTGGAAAAGATCTGGAAGAAGACGTGGATTCCGGTGTGCCACGAATCCGAGGTGCCGGAGCCCTACGATTTCCGCACGCTCACCATCGCGCGCGAGCCGATCATCGTGGTGCGCGGCCCGGACAACAAGATCCGCGCCTTCCTCAACATCTGCCCCCATCGCGGCATGCTGATCGAACGGCGCCCCTCGGGCTCCTTCATGGAAGGCCAGGCGTCGGGCAATCCCAAGCACATGACCTGCATGTTCCACGGCTGGCAGTTCGACATGAAGGGCAACTGCGTGATGATCACGCGGGAAAAGGAAGGCTACCAGGACCGCATCTCGCGCAAGGATTTGGGCCTGCGCGAACTGCGCTGCGAGACCACCTTCGGCAATTTCGTGTGGGTGACCCTCGACGACAACAACCCGCAGACGGTCCAGCAGTGGGCCGGTCCGGCGCTCGAATGCATCCAGAAGAACCTGGATGGCGCGCCGCTCGAGGTCTTCCATTACCACAAGGCGATCATCGGCTGTAACTACAAGCTGTGGCACGACACCAACAGCGAGTTCTATCACGACTACATGCACTACCATAACCGGATCACCGGTTTTAACGACGCCTACTTCGCGCGCAAGAACATGGCCTTCGACAACGGCCACGTGGTCGTCGGCACGTTCGAGGTACAATACGAGAAGTATCAGGGCGCCCATTCGCGCGCCGCGCTGTCGTTCCCCGGCCTGCCGCCCAACCAGTGGTACATGGTCGATCTGTTTCCGGGCGCGAACTTCAACCTGCGCGGCTCGGCGCTCCGGGTCGATCTCATGACCCCGCTCGGCCCGGACAAGGTGCTGATCGAATTCCGCGGCCTCGGCCTCAAGAGCGACACCGCCGAGGAGCGGATGCAGCGGATCGAGCACCACAACTCGATCTGGGGACCGTTCGGGCGCAACCTGCATGAAGATCTGATCGGCGTCGCCGGCCAGGGCACCGCCATGCAGACCGGCGCCGAGCCGCGCCGGATCATCCAGGCGCGTCACGAAAACGAGACCATTCACGACGAAATCGGCATGCGCCATTTCTATCAGGAATGGGGCCGCTGGATGAATCGCCTGCCGAGCGATCCGACGCGCAAATACATGGAAGCGGCGGAGTAGGACGTATCGCTCCAGACAGGAAGGACAGAAGCCATGACCGCAACCAGGGACACGATCGAATCCGTCAAGGAAACGATCTACAAGAGCTGTCTTTTGCTCGACGAGAACAAGTTCAGGGACTGGCTCGAGCTTTGCGACGGCGATTTCAACTATGCCATCACCGCCTACAGCCCGGAAATCCGTCGCGACATGACATATTTTTCGGGTAATCGGCAGGACTTGATCGGGATGGTCGATATCCTGCCCAAGCACAACACCGATCATTCGCCGCTCAAGCGCCACGCGACGGTTTATACCGTCGAGGTGGACGACAAAGCGAAAACCGCCCAGGCGGTGACGTCGGTGGTGATTTACCAGAACATGCTGGACGGCATCAATTCCCACATCGATTCGGGGGAAAATCGCCTGTTCGTGGTGGGCCGCTACGTCGACCAATTCCGTCTCAACGGCGGCGCGCCCAAGTTCGTCAAGCGCGAGGTGCGCCTGGAAACGCGCCGCCTCGACAAAGGCTCGCACTGGCCGTTGTAACGGCGGCCGCCGCGCGCGGGGCTTGCCGCTCGCCCCGGAAAGATTATAGAGACGAAAGCCGGTTCCGCCGCCGCCCCCTTCGGGCGGCGGCGGCGCGCCGGGATCAACTTCGGGAGATATTCATGGCCTGGAAGCGCGTGTGCTCGATCGAGGGATTTCCCGTCAACGCGGTCAGGAAATTCGACGTCGACGGCGTCGAGGTCGTGGCCGTCAATCTCGGCGGCGATTTCCGGGTGATTCCCCCCATGTGCCCGCATATGGAGGAACCGCTCGCCGAATCCGGGCTCTACCAGGACGGCGTGTTCACCTGCACCAAGCACCTCTGGCAATGGGATTTGAAGACCGGCGCCAAGCAGGGCGAGGCCGAACGCGACATCAAGTTCTACCAAAGCAAGGTCGAAGGTACCGACCTGCTCGCGTTCATCGACAAGCCGATCGTATACGAATACATCGAGGAATGACTCCGCGCCGTTCGCCGTTCGTGGTCGTGCCCGGCGCCGAGAACCGTTGCGCGCGATGAAAATCGTCGTTCAAACGAAGGCCGGCGAGCGGACGTTCGACTGCGCCGCGGACGAAAAACTGCTCTACGCCGGCCTGCGCCAGGGCGTGGCTCTCCCTTACGAATGCGCGACCGGCACCTGCGGCACCTGCAAGGCCCGCGCCATATCGGGCTCGATCGTGCCCGGATGGTCGGCGGCGCCGGCGCGCTCCTATCTCAAACCCGATCGCGGCGAATTTCTGCTCTGCCAGGAATCGGCGGCCGGCGATTGCACCGTCTTCGTTCCCGGCAAAATACCGCCCGAGATCGAATTGCTTCCGCGTCCCGCATATCATTGGGGCACGCTCGGAGCCTACGCGCGGCTCACCGCCGACGTGGTGGCGTTCGCGCTCGATCTCGATCCGGCGATGACATTCGTTCCGGGCCAATTCGCGATCTTGGCCGTTCCCGAGGTGGACGGCGGCCGGGCGTACTCGATGGTTAATTTCGCGGCCCCCGCCGGGCGGCTCGAATTCGTGATCAAGGCCAAGCCCGGCGGCAAGTTCAGCGAATGGCTGTTCGCCGCCGATCGCAACGGCACACGGGTACACGTATTCGGCCCGCTTGGGCGGGCGGTCTATCGCCCCGAGGAAGACAAGAATTTTCTTTGCATCGCCGGCGGCAGCGGTATCGCCGGGATGATGGCGATTCTCGCCCGTGCCGACGGCACCGGACATTTCGCGCGCCGCCGCGGTCACGTTTTTTTCGGCGTGCGCACCGCGAACGACGTCTTTTTCCTCGACCGGATGGACGACATCGCCGCCCGATCCGGCGGCAATCTCGCGGTTACCGTCGCGCTGTCGGAAGGCAACGCACCGGATAATTTGCGCGCCCGCCACGCGCATCTTCGCTTTGCGACCGGGTTCGTCCACGCGGTCGCGGCCCAGACCATGGCCGGACAGTACGATAACGTCGTCGCGTTCGTCGCGGGCCCGCCGCCGATGGTGGACGGCGCGCTGCGCATGCTGATCATGGACGCGCGTCTGCCGGCCAAGGACATTCGCTACGACAAATTCGGCTGAAGAGGAGCCACCCATGACCCAGGCGATCACGGAACTGTTGCGGAAAACCCCGCTCTTCGCGGGCGTGTCCGAAGCCGCGTTGGCGGAAATCGCGCGCGCCTCGCGCGAGGAGACGTTCGACGAAGGAGACCGGGTTTACGAGCTGGGCGACGACGCCGAGGCGATCTACATCGTCGCCAAGGGCCGGGTCCGTTTCTCGATCGGGGTCGGCAACCGGGCCGGGACGGATTCGGTGATGGGCCCGGGCCAAGTGTTCGGCTGGGCGGCCTTGATCGACGAGCGCCCGCGCCGGGTGGCGACCGCCGATTGCCTGGAGCCCTGCACGATCGCGGTGATTCCGGCCAAGGCCTTGTTGATGATTTTCGACAAGGACCGGGCGTCGGGCTACCTGGTGATGCGCCGGCTCGCCGGCTTGATCGCCCGGGACTTCCTGTCGGCCCTTGCTGTCTGAATCGCCATCGCCGTCCGCTTGACCACGGTCAAGGATCGGCCCGACCAGCTTGATAGAATACTGTTATCAAAACGATAGGGTCATAGAATTGACTTATTAAGGCCCCTTCGTTGGTCCATTCTGATGGAGCGAGCCCATGACCGTCGACGAAATGATGGAAGGCGAATCCGCCTTTCGCCGCCTGCACCGGAAAATCAATCCGTGCGAAACGCCGGGTTGTTCCGGCAATTGCGCGTACGCCTGGAGTTGCCACAACACCCGACTGGGCAAGATCGGGTTCTTCTGGCCGGGAATCGTCCTGGTCGCGGTCGTCGTGGCGGTGGTTGCGTTGCAATAATCGCCTCGCGTTTCCCGCGCCGTCGTTTCCCAATCGCGCTCGCGACCGGACCGGTCGTCGAGGGCGGTTCTTGCCGGGTAAGACAGAAACTATTAAACAATAGTATTAATAGATTTTACAAACCGACAACCCCAAGCCGATACTGCCTCCTACGTGGAGGCTTTCTAATCCTCACTCGCAAGTCGAACCTAGGCATAAGCTTACGGCCGATAAAAACCGGCTTGCAGAGAGAGGGGGACGGGGAGGGGACGTAATCGATGCGCCGCGTCAGGCGGGGCATCTCGATCTCTCGAACGTCCGGTGTCCGAATAGCCGTGCGGCCGTAACTCGGCCGTTTGGCGAACGCTGCCGCGCCGCTTGGCGCCACAACATAGGGAGACCGTTCATGAGCGAGTCCAAGCTCCTCTACCCGATCGAATCGGAAAATCGTCCGCCGAATGCGCCGTCGGCCCCGAGCCGGCGTCAGGTGCTGTTCGGCGCGGCCGCGGCGGGCGGCGCGCTCGCCACCCTCGGCGTGGGCGCGGCCAAGCCGGCCAAGGCTGCGGCACTCGCGGTGCCGGAAACCGCGAAAAGCATGGGCCGGCCGATCGAGGCCGAGGCCTACGGCATGCCTTCCAAGTTCGAGACGCAATACAAGCGCCGCCGCACCGACGTGTTCGTCAACAAGCAGAACTTCTCCGATTGGAGCATGTCGCCGCTTCAGTACCAGAAGGGGATCATCACCCCCAACGGCGTGATTTTCGAGCGTCATCACGCCGGCACGCCGGACATCGATCCCAAGACCCACAAGCTCGTCATCGGGGGCATGGTGAAGCAGCCGCTGGAATTCTCCATGGACGCGCTGTTGCGCTATCCGTCGGTGTCGCGGTTCCATTTCATGGAATGCTCGGGTAACGGGCTCACCGACTGGACCCAGGCCCGTTCCAAGACCGTGCAGCAGACCCACGGACTTCTGTCGTGCTCCCAGTGGACCGGTGTTCCGGCCTCCTGGTTGATCGACGAAGCTGGCCTGCAGCCTGGCGCCAAGTGGGTGATGTTCGAGGGCGCCGACGGTTCCGGCCACGTGCGCAGCGTCCCGATCGAAAAAGTGATGAAGGACACGCTCATCGTCTACGGCTCGGGCGGCGAGATGCTCCGCCCCGAGAACGGCTATCCGCTTCGCGCCTTTATCCCCGGCTGGGAAGGCAACGTTTCCGTCAAGTGGCTGCGTCGGATCAAGGTGTCCGACCAGCCCTGGCACTTCCGCAGCGAAACCGCGCGCTACACCGACCCGATGCCGGAAGGCAAATGGCGCCAGTTCAGCTTCACCATGGAGTGCAAATCGGTCATCACCAATCCCTCGGGCGGGATGAAGATGCAAGGCCCCGGCCATTACGAGATCCAGGGTTTCGCCTGGTCCGGCAACGGCCACATCAAGGCGGTCGACATCACCACCGATGGCGGCAAAACCTGGCGCCAGGCGGAACTGGAACGGCCGATCCTCGACAAGTGCCTGACCCGCTTCACCTACCGCTGGCGGTGGAATGGTCAGCCCGCGAAGGTCGCGAGCCGCGCCGTCGATTCCACCGATTACGTGCAACCGACCGTCGCCGAGATCGCGAAAGCGCGCGCGCTGGTCGGATTCGTCCAGCATCACAACGGGGTCTTCCCGTGGTCCATCGATGCCAACGGGGAGGTCAAAAATGCGATCGCTTAAGACTCTCGTCGCTCTCGCGGCCGCAGCCGCGTTCGTTGCCGGCGGCACCGCCTATGCCCAGTCGTCGAAGCGTCCGGCCGCCAAGTTCGGCAAGCCGATCGCCGAATCCGACATCGCCGCCTGGGATATCGACATCCGTACCCCGGACGGCAAGGGCCTGCCGGCGGGCAAGGGCTCGGTCGCCCAGGGCAAGGAGATCTATGCCGCCAAGTGCCTGCCGTGCCACGGCGCGGACGGCAAAGCCGGCGATCAGGTCGGCCCCTTGTTCGGGGGTATTGGCTCGTTCAAGACCAACGCACGGGTCCTGACCCCGGGCAGCATGTACCCGTACGCGCCGATCCTGTTCGACTACACCCGGCGCGCCATGCCGATGACCGCCCCGCAAACCTTGACCAACGACGAGGTCTACGCGCTTTCGGCCTACCTGTTGTTCCTCAACGGGCTGGTGAAGGAAGACGCGGTCATGGACGCCAAATCGCTCGCGGCGGTGCAGATGCCGAACAAGGACGGCTTCATTCCCGACGATCGCCCCGACGTGAAGGCGGTTCGTTGCATGAAGGACTGCCAATAATCGTTGAAGTAGCCCGATCCTCCCGGACACGGTAGGCTACGCCCGGCGGGCAATAACCCGCCGGGTTTTCTTTTCAGGGATACCGATTATGGGCAAGACCAAGGCCCCGGTTTTGGCCGAAAGCGACGTCCGATCCCGCTTGGCCGCCGAATTGCCGGCCTGGACGCTGGAGGGCGGACACCTCGAACGGGTCTACCGCACCAGCGGCTGGCGCTCGAGCCTCCTATGCGCCAACGCCGTCGGCCACCTCGCCGAGGCCGCTTGGCACCATCCCGATCTGATGGTTTCGTTTCGTACGGTCACGGTCCGCTTGATGACCCACGATTCGAACGGAATCACGGAACTGGATTTTGCGTTGGCGAAAAAGATCGAGGATTTAATTGGCTGGCGCCCGGCGAAAGACGGAAGCCCCCTGCCCGGAACCCCTGATCGGCCCGAGTTCAAATATCTTGATTACGGCGATAAATAAGGGCGGCGCGGCTTTTCGCCGGTCGCGGAGTCGTGTTAAAGTTGCCGGATAAGGTACTAACAATAGAACAACTTGGGGAGATGGTCCGATGGCCGACGGCGATGTTCGCGCCGACGCGAAGACCCAGCGCCAATCGTTGCGCGGGTTCCTCGCCATGGTCGAGCGCGACTTTCCCGACGAACTCGTCCGCATCCGGACGCCGGTCAAGACCGACCTCGACATCACCTCGCTGGTGTTCGAACTCGAACAGATGGGGAAGAGCCCGGTCGTCGTCTACGAGAACGTCGAAGGGCACACGATCCCGGTCGTCACCAACATCGCCGGCAACCGCAAACTGCTCGCCGCCTGCCTCGGCGTCGCGCCCGCCGATCTGCCGACCGCGTTTCGCGAGCGCTGCCAGAAATACATACCGTGCGAAACGGTCGCCAACCCGGCCTGGAACGAGGTGGTGATCGAGGGCGACGCGGTCGACCTGGCGAAGCTTCCGATCCCGCGCCATTTCTCGGTCGATCAGGCCCCCTACATCACCGCCGGCCAGATCGCGGCGCGCGATCCGGTCTCGGGCGTCGACACGACGGGCTTTCATCGGCTGATGGTCAAGGGCAAGAATAGGCTCGGCGTTTCCCTCCATTCGCGCCGGCGCATGTACGAATTCCACCGCCGCGCCGAGGAGCGCGGCCGATCGCTTCCCGCCGCCATTACCCTCGGCATCCATCCGCTTCATTACATGGGCTCGATGGTCTACGCCTATCCGCCCCATGTGCGCAAATTCGAAATCATCGGCGGCCTGTTCGGCGAGTCCTATCGCCTCGCCAAGTGCGGGGTTTCCGATCTCGAGATTCCGGCCGGGGCCGAAATCGTGATTGAAGGGGAAATTCTGGCGGGCGTGCGCGAGCCGGAGGGCCCGTTCAGCGAATTCACCGGCTACGCGTCCTACCGCAGCACGCAGAACGTCTTCGTCGCGCATCGCATCCGCATGCGCCGCGACGCCATGTTCCATTCGGTGGCGTCGGGTATGTCGCAGGACCATATCCTGATTTCCTGCGTCACCCGCGAAGGCGAAATTCTCAACACGCTCCGCCGCAACCTGCCCAACGTGATCGCGGTCCACGTGCCGCACCGGACCTGCGGCGCGTTCATGGCCTTCATCAAGATGAAGAAGACCGCGCAGGGCGAGCCGCAGCAGGCAATCATGGCCGCGCTCGGCACCGAGTTCTACACCAAGTACGTGGTGGTGGTGGACGAAGACGTGGACATTTTCGACATGAGCGACGTGATGTGGGCGATCGCGACCCGGGTACGCGCGGAAAAGGACATCGTTCTCATTCCGGGCTGCAAGGGCGCGATCCTCGATCCGACGTCCGATCCGGAGACGTTCACGCTGACCAAGATGGGGATCGACGCCACCCGCCCGGTCGGCAAGGATTTTGCCGAGCGCCTGACGATTTCGGACGAACAACGCGCGCGCGTGCGCGGCATTTTGAGTGCCGCCGGGATCGGGTTATGATCGGAATCAACGAAACGACCGTCGTCAAAACAGGGAGAAATATCATGAAAGTTATCCATGGAATCGCCATCGCCGCCGGGATGCTGCTCGTCGTTCCCGGGGCGCACGCCCAGCAAAAGGTCGATCTCGCCTTCGGCACGGTCGGGGTCGGCTCGGCCTGGTACAATTACGGCGCCGGCATGGCCGAACTGGTCAAGCCCAAACTGCCGGCGGGTTCCTCGATCAACGTGCTGCCCAAGGCGGGCGGTGTTGGCAACATCAAGCTGATCCAGTCGGGCGAAATGGATTTCGGCATCAGCTTCGCCGTGACCTCGGCCGAAGGCTGCGGCGGCTTCGGCGCGTTCAAGGAGAAGCAAACCAAGGTGCGCGGCCTGATCGGCGGCCTCGACATCTACTACTTCGGCACCTTCGTCACCAAGAAGTCGGGGATCACTTCGTGGGAGGAGATCGCCGCCGGCAAGAACAAGTTCCACCTGCTCACCACGCGCGCCGGCGGCACCGGCGAGCAGGGCGTGCGCCAGGTGCTCGAACTGCTGGGGTCCAGCAAGGACGACGTCGCCAAGAAAGGTGGCATGATCGAGGCGACCGAACGTTCCGGCGCCGCCGAAAGCATCCGCGACGGCCAAGCCCACGGCTGGGCCCACGTGGTGACCAAGGGCCATCCGGCCGCGACCCAGATCGTCACGCTCAACGAGATGGTCATGCTGCCGCTGCCCGACAAGGTCATCAAGGGCATGGTCGAGAAGAACGGCTGGGCGACGGCCGAGATTCCGGCGAACACCTTCAAGGGCCAAGCCGCGCCGGTGAAGACGGTGATGGCGGTCTCCAACATCCTGGTGTCGTCGTCGGTTTCCGACGACGTCGCCTACATCTTCACCAAGACGGTGATGGAGAACGCCGACAAGCTGCCCAAGATCCATGCCGCGCTAGCCGATTTCGATCCCAAGCGGGCGGCGGAACCGGGGCTCAACGGCAACTGCCCGCTCCATCCCGGCGCGGTCAAGTACTACAAGGAAGCGAAGCTTCTGAAATAAGCGGATGCGGGCGGCCGGCCCGTTGCGGGGACTCGGCGTTCCGTGGTACTTCCGGCCGCCCATGCTCGTCTTTTCCTCGGGTTCATCGCGCTCGCGCTGACGGCGGTCGAGTTCGCGCCGCTTGCTCTCGGCCGCTCGATCTACGAAGTCGCCTTTCTCGGCATCCACGTCGGGGCGACGACGGCGATCGTTTTCCTGGTCATCGGTTGGAACGCGCGGCGCAAGCCCGAGGACGGCGTTCCCGCCGTCGACGTGTTGTGCGCGATCCTGGCGCTCGCGTGCGCCGGGTACTTCGCGTCCCAGGGTTTGCGCATTTCCGAACGGATCGAGGGCGTCGACGAGGTATTGCCCCTCGATTACGCGTTCGGGCTGCTGTTGATTCTGCTTTTACTCGAGGCCTGCCGGCGCATCGCCGGGATAGTGCTGATGCTGGTGGCGGTGATCTTCATCGCCTACGTCTTTCTCGGGCCCTACCTGCCGGGGGTGCTGTCGCACCGCGGCATGAGCCTGATGCGCTTCGTCGATCTGCAAGTGCTCTCGACCCAGGCGATCTTCGGCACGCCCATTTCGGCGTCGGCCCACATGGTGTTCTATTTCGTCGTGGTCGGCGCGTTCCTGGAACGCTCCGGCGCGGGCAAGCTGTTCGTCGATCTCGCCTATTGCGCCACCGGGCGCGCCTGGGGCGGCGCGGGCAAGGCGGCGGTGATTTCATCGGGTCTGTTCGGTACCGTTTCCGGCAGCGCGGTCGCCAACGTGTTGATCAGCGGAATCATGACCATCCCGCTGATGAAGCGGACCAAGTTCAAGGGCACGCTCGCCGGCGCGATCGAGGCGACCGCCTCGACCGGCGGGCAGCTCGCGCCGCCGGTGATGGGGGCGGCGGCTTTCATCCTCGCCGACATTGTCGGCGTCAGCTACGCCTCGGTCGCTTTCGCCGCCATCGTGCCGGCGGCGCTTTATTACCTGTCGCTGTACGTGGTGGTGGATAGCCACAGCCGCCGCCACGGCCTCGCCCCCAGCACCGAATTGCCGATCGCCGAATCCTTTGCCGGTTTGCGCGAACGCTGGCACATTCTGCTGCCGCTCGGGATAATGATTTACTTGCTGTTCGAGGGATTCTCGCTGCGGCTGGTCGGGGCCGCGTCGGTCGTGGCCATCGTCGCCGTCGCCTTCGTGCGTGCCTCGACCCGCATGAGCCTCTCCGCCATGTACGAGGCGGTGATCGGCGGCGCGCGCGCCGCAGCCGAAGTCGCGATCCCGTCGGCGGTCGCCGGCATCATCGTCGGCGTGCTGGTGCAAAGCGGCATGGCGCTCAACCTGGAACGCTGGCTGCTCCATGTCGCCGGCGATTCGCTGATGATCTCGCTCGTCGGCGCGATGGCGCTGACGCTGGTTTTCGGCATGGGCATGCCGACCTCGGCCGCTTACCTGGTCGCCGCGGTGCTGGTCGGTCCCGCCTTGCAACATCTGGGCGTGCCGGCGCTCGCCGCGCACATGTTCATCTTCTATTTCGCGGTGCTGTCGATGGTGACGCCGCCGGTCGCGCTCGCGGCCTACGCCGCCGCCGGCATCAGCGGCGCCAGCCTATGGACCACCGGCTGGTACGCCTTCCTGATCGCGGTGCCGGGATTCATGATCCCGTTCGCCTTCGTCTTCGACCAGGGTATCCTGCTGCAGGGCGAGCCGTGGCGGATCGCGCGCGTGATCGCGACCGCCGGTTTCGGAATCTTCGCGTTTTCGTCCGCGCTCGGCGGATTTTTCCTGGGGCCGATCGCCTGGCCGGCGCGAATCGTCCTGTTCGTGCTGTCGCCGCTTCTGGTCGATCCCGATCCGCTCACCGACCTGATCGGCGTCGGCGGGATCGTGCTGATTTTTGGCTGGCAATACTGGCGCTGCAAAATCGTGCCGCGGCGGCAAAAGATCATGTCGGATTCGGAGGTCTAGGTCATGCGCGTGAAAATCGAGGGCGGTTGGGTGGTCGGCTTCGATCGGGGTGGGCACGTCCTGATCCGCGACGGGGTCGTGGTGTTCGAAGGCGACAAGATTCTCCACGTCGGCAAGTCTTTCGCCGGCCGCGCCGACCGGACCATCGATGCCAAAGGTAAGCTGGTCGCGCCGGGATTCATCGACACCCACGTCCATTCCGGCCATCGCGCCTCGCACCGCCTGATCGCCGATGTCGGCCGTCCCGAATACTTCGGCCAGCCGTTTCTCGAAATCTCGGTGCCGAAGGAAGGCAGGGTGGTCAAGGGCGATCCGCGTTATCTGAAACACGGCGACGAAGGCGCCGAAGCCGCGTTCCGCCTCAATGCCCGCTTCACGGTCGTCGAGCTGCTGCGCAACGGGGTCACCACCTTCGTCGAATACGGAAGCCAGTTGAAGGTCCAGGACGCGCTGTTGGCCCAAGTCGAGCGCTTGGGTACGCGCGCGTATCTTGCGCCAGGCTACGACTGCGGACGCTGGGTCGGCGACGACAAAGGGCGTTTGAAGCGCGTGCGCAACGATCAGGCGGGCCTCGACGGCCTTGCCACCGCGCTCGATTGGATCGCCCGGCACGACGGCAAGGCCGAAGGGCGCGTACGCGGCATCCTGGTGCCGCGCGAGGTGGAAACCTCGAGCGTCGAGGTCCTGAAGCGCACCCGCGAGGCCGCCGATCGCCTGAAATTGCCGATGGCGACCCATGCCGCCTACAGCGTGCTCGAATTCCACGACGTGGTGCGCGAGCACGGGTGTACGCCGATCGAGCTGCTCGAATCCTTAGGTATGCTGCGCCCGACCCTCAACATCGGGCACGGCAATTTCGTCGCCGACAACTCGAACCTCAATTATTCGCGCGCCCGCGACCTGGAATTGATGGGCCGGGCCGGCACTTCCATTTCCCATTGCCCGATCAACATCGTGCGGCGCGCCCGCACCCTGGATAATTGGAAGAAATACCGCGCGGCGGGCGTCAACATCGCCCTCGGCTCCGACACCTATCCGCGCGACATGGTCCTCAACATGCGCTGCGCGTCGTACCTCGGCAAGATCATGAGCCACACCTATTTGGCCGCGACCGCGGCCGAGGTGTTCGCGGCGGCGACCTTGGGCGGCGCGATTTCCCTCGGGCGCGACGATCTGGGACGGCTCGCGCCGGGCGCGCGCGCCGATATCGTCATCATCGACTTCGCCGGGCGCAATTCGCTGCGTTTCGGCCCGATCCGCGATCCGATCAAGAGCCTGGTCGAATGCGGCGTCGGCGACGACGTGGACACCGTCATCGTCGACGGCCGTGTGTGCATGGAAGGCGGCGTCATTCCGAACGTCGATGTCGCGGAGTTGCGGGCCGAGGCGCAGGAAGCGGGCGAACGCGTGTGGGCGAGCCTGCCGGAATGGGACCCGCTCGGCCGCACGGCGGAGGAAGCCTGCCCGATGAGCTATCCGGCGGGCGACTGAGCGGTTTCTACCCCCCGCTCAGCGCCTGGACGATCTGCACTTCGCTCTCGATGCCGACCGGCATCGCCAGGTCGTGCACCTGGCGGCCGTCGAGGAATACCCGGATATGCGGACGGATGCGGTCTTGCTCGTCGACGATGCGGAAGCGCAGGCCCGGATAGCGTCGGTCGAGGTCGGCGAGAACCTCGGCGAGGGTTGCGCCTTTCGCGTCCACCTCCCGCTGCCGGGTATAGGAGCGGAGCAGTCCGGGAATCAGGACTTTCATGGGGGCGGCTCTTCGGGCGGGAGCGGTCTCAACCCAATTCCGCCGCCTCGACCGCGTAGATTTCGGGCAAATGGCGCGCGATGCAGCGCCAGCGGCCTCCCTCGTTCGCGCCCATCCACAATTCGCCGCTGGTGGTCCCGAGATAGAGGCCGAGCGGGCTGCCCGCATCCGCGCACATGGCCTGGCGCTTCACCGTCCACCACGCCTGGGCCTTCGGCAATCCGGAATCGAGTCGGCGCCAGGATTTACCGCCGTCGCGGGTGACGTAGGCGGCCGGCGCCCCGCCCGGGCTGGTGCGCGGCCAGACGGTGGTGCCGTCCATCGGGAATACCCAGGCGGTGTCCGCATCGCGCGGATGCACCACCAGGGGAAAGCCGATGTCGCCGATCTTCTTGGGCATGCTTTTTCCGATCCGCGTCCACGTCTTCGCCGGCCGGTCGAGCCGATAGATGCCGCAATGATTCTGCTGATAGATCCGATCGGGGTTGGTCGGGCAAAGCCGGAGACAATGAGGATCGTGAAAGGCGAGGTTGCCGGGCTCGAATCCTTCGACCACGTCGAGGCCGTCCGACAGCGGCGTCCACGTTCGGCCGCGGTCGGTCGATTCGTGCACGCCGCCGCTCGACATGGCCATATAGAGGTGCGCAGGGTCGCGCGGATCGACAATGATCGAATGCAGTTTCGGCCCGTCGGGCGTGCCGGCCTGCTCGTCGCCCATGTAGGCGCGATAGCGCGGGTCGTCGTTGAGCCCGGAGACCGGCTCCCAGGTGACGCCGCCGTCCTCGGAGCGGAACAGGCCCTGGGGCGAAGTGCCCGCGTACCACGCCCCCGGTTCGCGTACGTGGCCGGGCGTCAGCCAGAAGGTGTGATCGACGACGCGGCCTTTCTGGCCCTCGGGCGCCTTGGCGAACGCCGGCGGCCGGACCGCCTCCTTCCAGGTGCGCCCGAGATCGGTCGAACGGAAGATGGTCGGGCCGAGGTGGCCGGTTTTCGCCGCCGCGAGCAGGGTTTTGCCGTCACGCGGATCGAGCGCGAGCTGGCTGACGACATGGCCGAGGAAATGCGGCCCGTCGGGCTTCCATGTTTTCCGCGCCGCGTCGGCGCGATAAATCCACGCGCCCTTGCGCGTGGCGACGAACAAGACCGTCCCACGTACCCGCCGGGCGGCCGGTTTCCCATGTTTGCGTTTCATTGCAACAAGCCCATACTCGGGATTCCCAGTGTACATATTTGCGCATCACGAATGGAACAAAGGAAACACGCCATTCCGAATAAGGTCTTTCTCGTCGCGCGACAGGGACGCATGCGCCGCCGGCCAGCGCGTGCTATAACGAAAATCGGTACGAACCTGGGAGGGCGACGATGATCCGATACCTCGCGGCGATGGCGGTAGGCGTTTTCGCATTTCTCAACGCGCCGATCCTATCCGCGCACCACGGCTGGAGCGGCTACGATTCGGCGACCGTGCTCAATCTCACCGGCCCGATTGCGCGGGTTTCCTACGTCAACCCGCACGTCGAAATCGACGTCAACGCCGACGGCAAGACCTGGACCGCGATTTTAGCGCCGCTTTTCCGCATGCAGGCGCGCGGGCTTCCGGAGGACAGCCTCAAGGTCGGCGATCGCGTGACCCTGGTCGGCTATCCGCACCGCGACAAGACCGGCGAGTTGCGCGCCGAGCGCATCGTCGTCGCCGGCAAGACCGTCGAACTGCGCTGAGCCGCGCGGCCCATGCACGCCGCCCAGGAACCGGCGTGGGTGCTCGCCATCGAGCACACGGCGCTCGGCGAGGCGATGCGCGGCGGCGTGCTGCTCTATCCGATCGTCGAAACCGGGCACATCCTCGGTTTTGCCACCCTGGTCGGATCGGTTTTGATTTTGGATTTGCGCTTGATGGGCCTTGGGCGGGGCATCCGGCCGAAGGCGATGCTCAAGATCGCCGTGCCGGTGGCGGCGTGCGGACTTCTGCTCGCGGCCGTGACCGGCGCGATGCTGTTCGTGACCGAGGCCACCAGCTACGTCCGCAATCCGGCGTTCTACGCCAAGCAGGCCCTGATCGTCCTCGGCCTCGTCAACATCGCGATCTTCCACCGCAAGCTGCTGCCGCTCGCCGATCGGTGGCCCGATCACGCGCCGCCGCCCGGGTCGGCGCGCGTCTCCGGCGCGCTGTCGGCGGTCACCTGGATCGGCGTTTTGATTTGCGGGCGCTTTATCGCCTACGTCTAGTTATCGTCTGCGTCTGGGCGTTTCGGCGGGGGCCTTGTCGAGCAAGGCCTCGAGCCGTTTCATGAGCGGGTCGAGGATTTTCCGCGAAAAAACGTATTCGCGCCGGATTCCTTCGTCGTCGACCATGGTCAGCTTGACATCGTCGCCGTCGGGGGTCAGGTAGGCTTTCGGCACGAGGGTGATGCGGGGCATAATGGTCTTCCTGTCCCCTAATCCTTGTCTGCGCGCCGGACCGCCGCGAACGCCGCCGTTTCCGTTTCGCGCCAGCGTTTCACCAGTCCGGCGTCCAACCCGAACAGGTCGAGCGCGCGCCCGACCGTGTGGTCGACCAGGTCGGCGACGGTCTTGGGCCGGCTGTAGAACCCGGGCATCGGCGGCGCGATGATTACGCCCATCTCGGCCAGGATCGTCATGTTGCGGAGGTGAATCGCGTGCAGCGGCGTTTCGCGTACCGCCAGCACCAGAGGACGGCGCTCCTTGAGGCAGACGTCGGCCGCGCGCGCGAGCAGGTTGCCGGTAACCCCGGTCGCGATCTCCGACATGGTCTTGACCGAACACGGCATCACGATCATGCCAAGCGAGCGGAACGATCCGCTCGAGATCGGCGCGGCGACGTCGTTGACGTGATAGGCGCGCGTGGCGAGCTTGCGCACCCGGGCGCCCGTCCAATCGGTTTCGTAGGCGAGCGTCTGCTCGGCGGCCTTGCTCATCACCAGGTGCGTTTCGATGCCGAGATCGCGCAGAACCTGCAGCAGCCGGACGCCGAGAATGGCGCCGGACGCGCCGGAAATGCCGACGACGATGCGCCGGGCGGGTTGCGAGGCGGGTTTTCGTTTGCGACTGGGCATGGCGGCGGCACTATAGCAGCCCGGCCGGTGATGGGCGACGGTCCGGGAGATGGCGGGCGGTTGCCGGCGGATCGGGAATTGTCGAACCGGAGCCGGCACGCTAACGTCTTGGGTCATTTTCGGGGGAGGAAACCCATGTCGCGCCGCTTCTCGCGTTTCGCCCGCGCTACGCTCGCGCTCGGCCTATTGGCGATCGCCTATCCGTCCCACGCGTTGGATCAGCTTTACATCATGGCCCCGGCGGCGCCCGGCGGCGGTTGGGACGGCACCGCGCGCGCCATGCAGGAAGCGTTGCAGGGCGCCGGCATCGTCCGCTCGGTTCAGGTCGAGAACGTGACCGGAGCGGGCGGGACCATCGGGCTCGCCCAGTTCGTCAAGCGCGAACGCGACGGCAAGGCGCTGATGGCGACCGGCCTCGTCATGGCCGGCGCGATCCTGACCAACAAGTCGCCGGTCAATTTCTCCCATGTTACGCCGATCGCGCGCCTGACCCAGGAATGGCAATCGATTGCGGTGTTGAAGAACTCCGATCTCAAATCGATCGCTGACCTGATCCAACGGCTCAAGACCAATCCTGGCGCGGTGTCGTGGGGCGGCGGCTCGGCGGGCGGCGCCGACCAGATGACCGCGGGCCTGTTCGCCAAGGCGGTAGGGGCCGATCCGGCCAAGATCAACTACGTGGCGCATTCGGGCGGTGGGCAGGCGATGGCGACCATTCTCGGCGGGCACGTTACGCTCGGCGTCAACAGCGCGTCCGAATTCCTCGATCAGGTCCAGGCCGGAACAATGCGCTATCTCGCGGTTTCGAGCGACAAGCGGATTCCGGGGATCGACGCGCCGACCTTCCGCGAGCAGGGCGTCGATCTCGTCTTCTCCAACTGGCGCGGCGTGGTCGCGCCGCCCGGCATTTCGGCGGCCGACAGGAAGGCTCTCGCCGACGCGGTCGACAAGATGGTCAAGTCGCCGCAATGGAAGGCGATCCTGGAAAAGCGCGGCTGGATCGACGCCTATATGCCGACGGCCGAATTCGAGGCCTTCCTCAAGGACGAACGCTCGCGGGTCGAGACAACGCTCCGCTCCATCGGCCTGGTGCGCTGAAAACGGCGCGCGCCCGGATGGGGCGGATCGTGCGCCTGGCGCGTTCGCCCGAGGCGTTGTTCGGCGCCGGCGTCGCCGCCCTCGGCGTGTTCGTGCTGGCGGCGGCGGAAGACATCCTCTCGCCGGCGCCGTGGGGTCCGGCGCTGATGCCGCGCATCGTCGGCGCCGGGCTGCTGCTGCTCGGGCTTGCGACCGTGGCCGAGCGGCTGCAAGCGCAAGCGCCCGCCCGAGGCGACGCTTCCGACGACGGTGGCGCGACCGACAACGATTGGCGCGGCTTCGCCTGGATCCTCGCGAGCCTCGCGGCGTTCGGCCTGCTGGTCGGGCCGGTCGGCTTTCCGCTGGCGGCCGCCCTACTGTTCGCGTGCGTCGCGCGCGGTTTCGGCTCGCCGAGGTCCGGGCGCGATTTTGTCCTCGGCCTTGCGCTGGCGCTGGCGGCGACCCTGCTGTTCGCGCATTTCCTCGGCCTGCCGCTGTCGTGGGGTGGCGCACTCGAATCGATCCTGAGATCGCGCTAGCGGGAATCCGGGCATGGAAGCGCTCGCCGGTCTCGCCTCGGGGTTCGCGATCGCCTTCACGCCGACCAACCTCGTCTGGTCGCTGGTGGGCGTGACGCTCGGCACCTTCATCGGCGTGCTGCCCGGCATTGGCCCGGCGCTGACCATCGCGCTGCTGTTGCCCGTCACCTACAAGATCGACCCGACCGCCGCGTTCATCGTCTTCGGCGGCATCTACTACGGCGCCATGTACGGCTCCTCCACCACCTCGATCCTGATCAATACGCCGGGCGAAACCGGCTCGATCGTCACCACCCTCGACGGTCACCAGATGGCGCGGCGGGGGCGCGGCGCCGCCGCGCTCGCCACCGCGGCGATCGGTTCGTTCGTCGCCGGAGTGATCGGTACTTTTCTGCTCGCACTGCTCGCGCCCGAGGTGGTCAAGCTCGCCCTGCTGTTCGGCCCGGCGGAATATTTCGCCCTGATGTGCGTCGCCTTCGTCGCTATTTCGTCCATGCTCGGCTCGTCCGTGCGGCGCGGGCTGGTGGCGCTGTTCCTGGGCCTCGCGCTGGGCCTGGTCGGCATCGATCAGCAGTCGGGCCAGGCGCGCTACGCCTTCGGCCTGCTCGAGTTGCTCGACGGCATCGGCGTGGTGGTGGTCGCGGTCGGCCTGTTCGCGCTGGGCGAGGCGCTCTATTTCGCGTCGCGTCGGGACTTGCGCCAGGAAAGCATGGCTCCGCTCAAGGGCTCGCTCGCCATGACCGCCGAGGAATGGCGGCGTTCGTGGAAGCCGTGGCTGCGCGGCACCGCGATCGGGTTTCCGCTGGGCGCGCTGCCGGCGGGGGGCACCGAGCTGCCGACGTTTCTGTCCTACCGGGTCGAGCGCGACCTGTCGCCCCGCAAGGAGGAATTCGGCCGAGGCGCGATCGAGGGCGTCGCCGGGCCCGAGGCCGCCAACAACGCCGCGGTCGCGGGCGTTTTGGTGCCGTTGCTCACCTTCGGATTGCCGACTTCGGCGACGGCGGCGATCATGCTCGCCGCCTTCCAACAATACGGCATCAATCCGGGGCCGCTTCTGTTCGCCAACAACGCCGCCTTGGTGTGGGGGCTGATCGCCAGCCTGTTCATCGGCAACGCCATGCTGCTGGTGCTGAACCTGCCGATGGCCGGGCTTTGGGTCCGGCTGCTCCATATTCCGCGCCCGTGGCTGCAAGGCGGCATCGTGCTGTTCGCGGTGCTCGGCGTGTTCGGCGCGTCGCGCGCGATCGCCGACATCGCCATTCTGGCCGGGGTCGGATTGCTCGGGTTCGTCTTGAAGCGTCTCGATTATCCGCTGGCGCCGGTGGTGGTGGGACTGATCCTCGGGCCGATGGCCGAGGTTCAGTTCCGCCGCGCGCTGCAGATCGCCCAGGGCGACTGGTGGGTGTTCGTGGAAAAGCCGATCGCGGCGGCACTGTTCGCGCTCGCCGCGATCCTGCTCGTGTTGCCGTCACTGATTCGCTTTTACGCGAAACGATCGCCCCGATAGGGGCGCGTCGTTGAAAAAGCGCGCGTCATGCCGTTAGGCATGCGTTCGCATGACGATTCTCGCCCGCGCGCCTTAATTCCTGAGCCGCCGGACCAACGACCAGGCCGCCGGCAGCAGCGCGCCGCCGAGCACGATCTTGAACGCGGACGACAGCAGAAACGGCGTCACGCCGACGGCGACCGATTTGGAAAACCCGTACATCGGCACCAGCCAGGCGAGGCCGAAAACGAACACGACCACGGTCGCGACGAAATTGACCGCCGTCGCCTTGAGGAAGGTGCGATCCCACCCCTTCTCCGCGAGCCAGCCGGCAAGCCAGGCGGCGGCCACGAATCCGACCAGATAGCCCCCGGTCGGCCCGAGCATGTAGGGAAGGCCGATGCCTTTTTCGGGCGTGCCGGCGAACACCGGCAGGCCGATCGCGCCTTCGAACAAATAAAGTGCCAGAGTGGCGAAGCCGAGTTTGGCGCCGAACGCCATGGCGATGACCACGATGGCCAGCGTCTGCATGGTCATCGGCACCGGCCAGAACGGCACCTGGATTTTGGCGGAAACGGCGATGATCGCGGTGCCGGCGAGCGCGAGCAAGGTGTTGCGTACCGCGTGCCCGAGCGGCGTCGTTTCGGGCAGGGCGGAAATAAGAGTGGCGATCCGCGGGGCCATGTCGTGGCTCTCCTCTATTATAAGGGCTCGGCATGCGGTGCCGATCCGGCGGGCGACTATAGCCTAATCGAAATGTGCGCTCAACGCGCGGCCAGCCCGGCGAAAGCGGCGTGCAAGGCGCCGACTAAGCCGCTCTTGGGGTTGCCGACCCGCTCGATCAGGCCGATGCGGCGCGTCAAGGGCGGCTCGCCGAACGGGACGTAGCGTACCGGCAGGGGATACGGTCCTTCGACGCAACGCTGCGGGACGATGGCAACGCCGAGGCCGAAATAGACCATCAGCAGGATTGATTCGATCGAATCGAGCTCCATCGCTTGGCGCGGGCGCAATCCCCGCGCGCGCAGACTCTGTTGGATCGGGCGCGCGACCCAGGCCCGGCGGTTGTAGCGGATGTAGGGCCATGCCGCGAGCAACTCGCGATCGGTCTTTTCCGTGCTTTGCGGCGGCGCCGCGACGATGATTTTTTCGGTTGCGATCGGCCGCCAGACGAGGTCGGCCTGAACGTGGCTCGGCTCGCTGATCAGGGCGGCATCCAACTCGCCGCGCTCGACCCGCGGCAACAATTCGCCCGACATGCCGTTGACGAGGTTGACGGCGATGTTCGGATGGATTTTCTGCAGGCCGGCGAGCGCCTTGGGCACGATCCCCGACAGCGCGGTCGGAATCGCGCCGACCTCGAGCAGGCCCGCCATGCCGTCGACGGAGGCGCCCGGTGCGTCGGCCATGCGCTCGTAAAGTTCCAGGATCTCGCGCGCGCGTCGCACCAGGCGCTTGCCATGGTCGTTGAGGGTGGGCGGGCGGCGGCGGCGGTCGAAGAGCCGGACGCGCAACTCGTCTTCGAGACCGCGCAGCTGCATGCTGACGGCCGATTGGGTGAGCCCGACGGCGCGGGCGGCGGCCGCGAAGCTGCCGTGATCGGCGACCGCGACGAGGGTACGCAGGTTGCGAATGCTCATGGAAAAACCCCGGAATTCTCACTCATTACATCAAATTATTTAAAGTAATGGAACAATCTTATTCAATTTTCTTCTCTTTTTGTGAAGTGTAACGTCCCGCCGCAATCGCCGATTTCGCCCGGCCGATTTTGCAAGGGCCGCATTTGCCAGGGAGGACTTGCCCCATGGGCCACGTTTCCACCTCGACTCCAGCTGTTGCCAAGGACGCCACCAAGGATCGGGACCCGCAGCAGATGGAAAAGGATCGCGCCACGGTCGCGGAGTTGATGACCAAGGCGCGCGCCGCCATGGCGGCGTTCGCCAACGCCTCGCAGGAAACGGTGGACGACGCGGTGCGCGCGCTCGCCTGGACCATCTACGAGCCGGGCCGGGCCAAGGCGCTCGCCGAAATGGCGGTCCGGGACACCGGCCTCGGCAACGTGCCCGACAAGATCGTCAAGAACCAGCGCAAGACCTTCGGCACGCTGCGCGATCTGCTGCGCGCGCGCACGGTCGGAATCATCGCGGAAGACCCGAAGCGCGGCATCGTCCAGTACGCAAAGCCGGTCGGCGTGGTCGGCGCGATCTGTCCCTCCACCAATCCCGCCGCCACGCCCGCCAACAAGGCGATGATGGCGGTCAAAGGTCGCAACGCCATCATCATCGCGCCGTCGCCCGCGGGCCAAGGCACCGCCCTCCGGTTGGTCGAGATGATGCGCGCCGAATTGACTCGCGCCGGCCATCCCGCCGATCTGATCCAGGTGCTGCCGCCGCCGGTGTCCAAGACCCTGACCCAGGCGCTGATGGAGGCGTGCGACCTCATCGTCGTCACCGGCTCGCAGGACAACGTGCGGCGCGCCTACGGCTCGGGCAAGCCGGCGATCGGCGTCGGCGCCGGCAACGTGCCGGTGATTATCGATTCGTCCGCCGATTTCGATCAGGCGGCGGCTAAGATTTGCGCCTCCAAGACGTTCGACAATTCGACCTCGTGCTCGTCGGAAAACTCACTGATCATCGTCGACGACGCCTACGACCGGGCGATCGCCGCGCTCAGGAAAGTCGGCGGCTATCTCGCCACCCCGGCGGAAAAGGCCGCGATCCGGGAAAAGCTCTGGGTCAACGGCTCGCTCAACCGCCACATCATCGCCAAGGACCCGCAGGTGTTCGCGGAAATGACCGGGCTTCCCGACGCGGCGAAGAAGGCGAAGTTCTTCATGGTCGAGGAAACCGGGGTCGGGCGCGACCATCCGTTCTCGGGCGAGAAACTCTCGCTCGCGCTCGCCGTCTATCGCGCCAGGGATTTCGATGCGGCGATCGCCCGGGTGCGCGAAATTCTCGCCTTCCAGGGCGCCGGCCATTCTTGCGGCGTGCACACGAGCGATTTGGACCACGCCCGGCGGCTGGCGTCCGAACTGGACGTGGTGCGCGTGCTGGTCAACCAAGCGCACGCCTTCGGCAACGGCGGCAGCTTCGACAACGGCCTCAACTTCACCCTCAGCATGGGCTGCGGTACCTGGGGCGGCAACAGCATCAGCGAAAACCTCAATTACCGGAACTTCATCAACATTACTCACCTCTCGACGGTGATCCCCGAGGACAAACCGACCGAGGACGAGTTGTTCGGGCCCTATTTCGCCCGGCATGGGCGTGGTTGAGCGGGCGCCGCTGACCGGCGGTTTTCAACGATGAATTTCGAAGAACACGTCGCCAAGGCACAATTCGCCGAGGTCGGCATTCCGGTGCCGGAAGGTCGGCTCGCGACCACTCCGGCGGAAGCCGCCGCCGCGGCGCAGACGCTCGGGCCCGTCGCGGTCAAGGCGCAGGTGCCCGCCGGCAAGCGCGGCAAGGGCGGCGCCATCGCGCTGGTCGATTCCCCAGCCGAGGCGGAGGCGGCAGGGCGTCGCATTCTCGGCATAACGCTGGGCACCCATCGGGTCGAACGGCTGCTGGTGGAAAAGCGCGTCGCCATCGCCCCCGAGCTTTACGCCGCCGTGCTCAACGATCCCGCCAGCAAGGGCCCGCTGGTGCTGTTCTCGACCTTGGGCGGCATGGACATCGAGGAAGCGGCCGCGCGCGACGCCAACGCCGTTCGCCGCCGCCCGGTCGACATCCTCGCCGGGTTCACTGCCAAGGACGCGGATGCGATGATCGCGGGTCTCGATCTCGGCCCGGCGCGGGCCAAGATCGCGGATCTGCTCGCCCGGCTCTATGGTTTCTATCGCACGCGCGACGCGGAAATGGTCGAAATCAATCCGCTCGCGCTGACCAAGACGGGCGATCTGATCGCCCTCGACGGCAAGCTGACCGTGGACGACGGCGCGCTGCCGCGCCAGGAGGCGCTCGCCAAACTGGGCGTCGTTGAGCCCTTGTCGGCGTTGGAGGCGCGCGGGCGCGCGCTCGGGCTCCGCTTCATCGAGCTCGATGGCAACATCGGCATCCTTGCCAACGGCGCCGGTCTCACCATGACCACCATGGACGCGGTGCGCCACTTCGGCGGCCGGCCGGCGAACTTCCTCGAAATCGGCGGCGACGCCTATACCCAGGCCAAACCCGCGCTCGAACTGGTGCTCGCCAATCCCGGCGTCAAGAGCCTGATGGTCAACTTCTGCGGCGCGTTCGCGCGCACCGACGTGATGGCCGAAGGCGTGGTCAAGGCGTGGGAGGAACTGCGCCCGAAAATTCCCGTTTTCTTCTCGATCCACGGCACCGGCGAGGAGGAAGCGGTCAAGCTGGTCAAGGCGCGCCTCGGCATCGAACCGTTCGATTTGATGGACGACGCGGTAAAAAACGCCGTGGAGGCCGCACGATGATCGTTCGACGCGAACACCGGGTGCTGGTTCAGGGCATCACCGGCAAGCAAGGGACCTTCTGGACCGAAAAGATGATCGAATGCGGAACGCGCGTGGTCGGCGGGGTCAACCCGAAGAAGGCGGGAGAGACTCATCTCGGCCTTCCGGTATTCGCCTCGGCCCAGGAAGCGGCGAAGAAAACTCCCTTCGACGTCTCCGTCCAGTTTGTGCCGCCCATGGGGGCGCGCGCGGCGGCCGAAGACGCCATTGCCGCCGGCGCCAAGCTGATCGTCATGCTGACCGAACATATCCCCGCTCAGGACGTGATGGCGGTGCTCGCCCAGGCCAAGGCGAAGGGCACCCGCGTCGTCGGCCCCAACACCGCCGGCTTGGTTACGCCGGGCGAAGGCTTCGTCGGCATCATGCCGGGCTTCAACACCAACGTGTTCAAGCCGGGGCGGATCGGCGTGATTTCCCGGAGCGGCAGTCTCGGCACTCTCGTATGCCTCGTGCTGACTCGCGCCGGGTTCGGCCAGTCGGCGTTCTACGGCATCGGCGGTGACGCCATCATCGGCACCACCAGCCGCGACGCGCTCGAAATCTTCGAAAAGGATCCCGGCACCGACGCCGTGGTGCTGGTTGGCGAAATCGGCGGCGCGGCGGAAGAAGCGGCGGCCGACTACGCCAGGACCATGACCAAGCCGGTGGTTTCGTTCATCGCCGGCCGCGCCGCGCCGCCCGGCAAGCGCATGGGCCACGCCGGCGCCATTGTCCTGGGCGATCGCGGCACCTATGATTCCAAGCGCCGCGCCCTTGAAGCGGCCGGGGTCAATGTCGTCGATCTGCCTTCCGGCCTCGCGCCCGCGCTGACGCGTGCGCTGGCCCGCGTCCGGGCGCCCGCCGCGACCTGAACGGCTGGCACGTGGCCAAGGGAGGCCCATGACCGGCCACATCGCCGTCATCAACGCCGGCTCCTCCAGCGTCAAATTCGCGATCTATCCGGCCGCCACCGACGCCGACGGAGGCGAACCGGCGGCGATGGTGCGCGGCCAAGTCGCCGGCCTTGGCGTCGAGCCTCGACTGACCGCGCAGGCGGCGGATGGACGCGATCTCGCCGCTTCGCGCGCGGTGCCCGGCGCGAAGGCCGACCACGCCGAGGCGATCGCCGCGATCGTCGCCGATCTTGCCGACTGGGTGCCCGGATCCCGTCTCCTCGGGGCGGGTCATCGCGTCACTCACGGCGGTTCCGAATTCGACCGGCCGGTGGTGTTGACGCCTGCGATCCTGGCACGGCTGGAAACGCTCGCCCCGCTCGCCCCCCAGCACCAACCGCACAACATCGCCGCCATTCGCGCGCTCGCCGCCCACGCGCCGGACGCGGTCCAGGTCGCCTGTTTCGATACCCAGTTCCACGCGACGCAGCCTGCGGTCGCGCGCCTGACCGGCCTGCCGCGCGCTTATCACGAGCGCGGGCTCCGCCGGTACGGCTTTCACGGCCTTTCCTACGAATACGTGACCGGCGCGTTCGCCCGCATCGCCGGCGAGCCGCTGCCCGAACGCACCGTCGTTGCCCACCTCGGCAACGGGTGCAGCCTTGCCGCCGTGCTGGGCGGGAAAAGCATCGCGACGACTATGGGCTTTTCGACTCTCGACGGCGTGCCGATGGCGACCCGTAGCGGCGCGATCGATCCCGGCCTGTTGCTCCATCTGCTGCGGACGGAAGCGATGGACATCGGTTCGCTCCAGTATCTACTCTACGACCGCTCGGGCTTGCTCGGAATTTCGGGAATCAGTTCGGACATGAAGACGTTGCTTGCCAGTCCCGAACCGGCGTCCAAGGAGGCGATCGAGTTCTTCGGTTATCGCATCGCCCGCGAGTTCGGTTCGCTCGCGGTCGCGCTCGGCGGCTTGGACGCAGTCGTTTTCACTGGCGGCATCGGGGAGAAAGCCGCGCCGGTGCGCGCCGATATTTGCGCCCGTCTCGCCTGGCTCGGCCTCGATTTCGACGCGGACGCCAACGCCCGCGCTGGCACGCGCATCTCGCGCGGCGATTCGCGTGTTTCGGCCTGGGTGGTCCCGACCGACGAGGAAAGCGTGATCGCCCGTCACACCCTGCGCCTCATGGCCGCGCGATGACCGACGCAATCTTGTTCTACGGGATTCTGGTGCCGGCGGCGGTGATCGGCGGATTCCTGCGCGGGTTCGCCGGGTTCGGCGGCCCGCTGTTCATGCTGCCGATCCTCAGCTTCTTTCTCTCGCCACCGGTCGCGGTCGGCGTCATGATGTGGATCGATATTTTTTCCAACGTGCATCTGATCCCCGATGCCCGCGCCGACAGTTCGCGCGGCGTGGTCATTCCGTTGCTGATCGGCACCGCCATCGCCATGCCGGTCGGCGCCCACGTTCTGTTGAGCGTCGACCCGGTATTGATGAAGAGAATCATCTGCGCCTCGATCCTGCTGACCCCGCTGGTGTTGCTGACCGGCTGGCGGCTCCGCAGCGTCCTCGGCGCGCCGGGCTACGTCGGGATCGGCGCCTTGAGCGGCTTCGTCATGGGCTCGACGGCGATCGCGGCGGTAACGCCGCTTTTTCTCGGCGCTGGACACCGGAGCGCGGCACAAAACCGCGCCGACTTCATTATTTGGGTTTTTTTCGGGACCATTTTGCTGATCGCGCTGTTGACCTGGCGCGGCGCACTCGCGGCGGGCGACACGGTCGCGATTCTGGTCCTGACGCCGATCTACCTCGCGAGCGTGATATTAGGCACCCGCACTCATCGCCGCGCTTCCGACGCGGTGGTCCGGCGCACGGTCCTGGGGTTGGTGATCGTCACCGCGATCGTCGGTCTCGTTCTCTGACTTCAGGCTTGCGCGAGCAGGATGGCGGCGGCCGCGGCGATATCGTCGGCGGTGGCGCCGCGCGACAAATCGCTGATCGGACGGGCGAAGCCCTGCAGCACCGGGCCGATGGCGCCGGCGCCGCCCAGGTGCTGGACCAGCTTGTAGGCGATGTTTCCGGAATCGAGGTCAGGAAAGACCAGCACGTTGGCGCGCCCGGCGACGGCGCTGGCGTCCTTGATCTTGCGCTCGGCGACGCGGGCGACCAGCGCGCTGTCGGCCTGCAACTCGCCGTCGATGGCTATATCCGGGGCGCGGGCGCGCGCGATCTCGGCCGCGCGGCGGACCTTGTCGATGCGTGCGTGCTGGGCGCTGCCGCGGGTAGAAAAAGACAGCATCGCGACGCGCGGCTCCTCGTTCAGCAGCTTGCGCGCGCTCGCGGCGGAAGCTAGCGCGATGTCGGCGAGCTGCTCGGAATCGGGCTCGACGTTGACCGCGCAGTCGGCGAACACGAGCGGCCGTTCCGCCGCATTGCCCGCGCCCGGGACCACCATCAGGAAAAAACTCGACGGCGTCGCGATGCCGGGGCCGGGTCCGACCGTCAACAAACCGGCTTCGATCACCCGCCGGGTCGGGCTGGCGGCGCCCCCAACCAGGGCGGCGGCCAAGCCGGCCTTCACCATCATGCCGGCGAAATAGAGGGGTTTTTTGACCAGCCGCGCGGCGACGCCCGGGCTCACGTCGCGCGCCCGCGCGTAGGCATCGGCGAAGGCGGAGAGATGCTCGCTGGTTTCGGGATCGACGACGGCGAGGCCCTCAAGCGCGACGTTCGCCGCGCGGGCGGCCGCCTCGATCTCCGAGCGCGCGCCGAGCAGCACCGGCTCGGCGATACCGTCGTCGCAAAGTTTGCGCGCCGCCTGGAGTACGCGCGCATCCACACCTTCGGGCAGGACCAACGGCCGCCGCGTCGCTCTCGCGGCCGTCCGAATCCGTTCCATGATTTGTGCGGGCATGACGGGAAGGCTAGGATGTTCGGCCGATGTTGTAAACGCATCCCAAGCGGAGCGGAAGCCATGAGCGACGAGGGCGAAATCAAGATCCACCGCGGGTTGATGGGAGTTTATTTCGACCGCTCCCCGGCGACCTTCATCGACGGCAAGGCGGGCGAACTGCGTTATCGCGGCTATTCGATCCACGACCTAGCGGAACATTCCAACTTCGAGGAAGTCTGCTATCTCCTGCTCAAGGGCGAACTGCCGACCGGCGCGCAACTGGCGGCGTTTGACGCCGAGCTCAAGGCCGCACGACATCTGCCGGAGCCGATCTTCGACCTGATCCGGCGAATCAAGACTGCGCACCCGATGGACGTGCTGCGCACCGCCGTCTCCGCTCTGGCCGCGTTCGAGCCGGACACCGCCGACACCTCGCCCGAAGGCACGCTTCGCAAGGGCGTGCGGCTCACCTCCCAGGTGCCGATGATCGTCGCCGCCCACCACCACATCCGCGAGGGCCGCGCGCCGGTCGCGGCCGACCCCGCCCTCGGACACGCCGCCCACTTTCTTTATCTGCTCAAAGGCGAACGCCCGAGCGCGGATGCCGCGGCGTTGTTCGACAAGGACATGGTGCTGCACGCCGAGCACAGCTCGAACGCGTCGTCGTTCACCGCGCGCGTGGTGGCCGGGACGCAGGCCAATCTGCATGCCGCCGTCACCGCCGCTATCGCCACGCTTTCGGGGCCAGCGCACGGCGGCGCCGCCGAGGACGTGATGAAGATGGCCCAGGAGATCGGCGATCCCGCCAACGTCGCGGCTTACGTGAAAGCGAAACGGGCCGCCAAGGAAGCGATCACCGGCTTCGGCCATCGGGTCTATCGCACCGAGGACCCGCGCGCGCGCCATATGCGCGAAGGAGTCAAGCGCCTGTCACAGGCGATGGGCCAGCCGAAGTGGTATCAGATCCTGGAAGGCGTGGTGGAGGCGATGAAACCCTACGCCCGCCATGGGGTCAATGTGAACGTCGATTTCTACTCGGGCGTCATCTATCACCTGCACGGCATCCCGAAAGATTTGTTCGTGCCGATTTTCGCGGTCGGGCGTGTGCCCGGCTGGACCATGCAAGTGCTGGAGCAGATCGCCAACAACATCCTGATCCGGCCGCTTTTACACTACATCGGGCCGGACTTGCGCCCCTACGTGCCGATCGACAAACGCTGAAAAATCAGTTCGGTCGGAGCCCGAGGATGCGGCGCGCTTCCGAAGGCGTCGCCGGACGGCGGCCGCGACGAGCGCAGCGTTCGACCGCCATGCGCACCAACTCGACGTTGCCGTCGGCCAATCGCGTCTTGTCGGCCTTGACGTTGTCTTCGAGCCCGGTGCGGGTATGCCCGCCGAGCTCGATCGCCCAGTCGCTGACCTCGGCCTGGTGGCGGGCGATACCGGCGGCGGTCCAGGTCGCACCCGGCATCACGTCTTCCAACTCCTTGATCATGAATTCGAGGATGCTGCGCCGGGCCGGCAGCGCGTTGGGAATGCCCATGACGAACTGGACGTGCGCCGGCGCCTTGAGCAGGCCCTTCTTGACGAGGTTGGCGGCGTTGTAGAGCATGGCGAGATCGAAGATTTCGATTTCCGGCTTGATATCGGCATCGAGCATAGTCTTGGCGAGCCCTTCGACGAAGTCGGGCGGGTTTTCGTAGATCGCGGTCGGAAAGTTGACCGACCCGGTCGCGAGCGAGGCCATGTCCGGCTTGAGATACAGCATAGCGCCGCGCTCCGACTGGTTGCGCCCGCGCCCGCCGGTCGAAAACTGGATGATCATGCCGGGGCAATGCTTGCGTACGCCTTCCTGCACGGCGGCGAACAGCTCGGGCTTGGAGGACGGCGTCTCGTCCGGGTTGCGGGCGTGGATGTGGACGAGGGAGGCGCCGGCCTCGAACGCGGCGTGAGTCGACTCGATCTGCTCGGCCGGCGTCACCGGCAGCGTCGGATTGTCCTTCTTGCGCGGTACCGAGCCGGTGATGGCGACGGTGATGACGACGGGGGTGCTCATGGAAATGCTCCGCTGGCCGAACGAGGGGGCTATTCGATAGCGCCGCGCCGGGCGGCGCAAGGGGCAAGTCGCTCGGGATAAGCCGGGACGGCGGCCGGGTTCCGCCGGACGAAAATCGGGTTTAAAGTAACGCCGTCATTTCCACCGCCGCATTACGGTTTTTCCATGCGCGACGACCGGCTGGCCATTTTGAGCGAGCTTGAGCGCAAGGTGCTTTGGCTCGCGGTTTGGACCATCCATCGCGCCAACCACGTCCGTCCCGACGCGGATGGGATCAAGGTCGGCGGCCATCAGGCGTCGTCGGCGTCGCTTGCCACCATCATGACCGCGCTTTATTTCGGCGTGCTCCGCCCCGAAGACCGGGTTGCGGTCAAGCCGCATGCGAGCCCGGTCTTTCACGCCATCCAATACCTGCTCGGCCGGCAGACGCGGGAGAAGCTCGAAGGCTTCCGCGCCTATAGGGGCGCGCAAAGCTATCCCTCGCGCACCAAGGACTCAGGAGACGTCGATTTCTCGACCGGCTCAGTCGGCCTCGGTGTGGCGCAAACGCTCTTTTCCTCGCTCGCGCGCGATTACGTCCGCGCCCACGGCTGGGTCAAGGACGAAACGCCGGGGCGTATGATCGCCCTGGTCGGCGACGCCGAACTCGACGAAGGCAATATTTTTGAATCCCTGCTCGAAGGCTGGAAGCACGGCCTGCGCGACTGCTGGTGGATAATCGACTACAACCGGCACAGCCTGGATGCGGTGATCCGCGAAGGCTTGTGGGAACGCTACGAAGCGCTGTTCCGCGCCTTCGGCTGGGACGTGGTGATCCTGAAGTACGGCTCGTTGCTGCAGGCGGCCTTCCGCGAGGAAGGCGGCGAGGCCCTGCGCGAATGGATCGATCGCTGCCCGAACCAGCTTTATTCGAGCCTGGTGTTTCGGGGTGGCGCCGCCTGGCGCAAGCATCTCCGGGACCATTTCGGCGAGACGCACGCCGTCGCGCGGCTGGTCGCCAAGCGCTCGGACGAGGAACTGGCGCGGCTGATGACCAATCTTGCCGGCCACGACCTGCCGACGCTGCTCGACGCCTTCGGCCGCATCGACCATCATCGTCCCGTCTGCTTTATCTGTTACACCATCAAGGGCTTTGGGCTGCCGTTCGCCGGGCACAAGGACAACCACGCCGGCCTGATGACCCCGGAGCAGATGGAAGGCTTTCGCGCCGCGATGGGCATCGGCCCAGGGCGTGAATGGGACAAGTTCGAGGGCCTTGCCCTGCCGATCGAACGGATACGGACATTTCTCGACGATGTGCCGTTCGCCAAGCGTTCGCGCGAAAAGACGCAGGCGTCGAAGGTGCCGGTGCCGGCCGAATTGCCGGTCGCGATCCAGCCGGTGATGTCCACCCAGGGCGGCTTCGGCGCGATCCTCAACGAAATCGCCAAGGAAGACTCGCCTTTGGCCGAGCGCATCGTTACCACCTCGCCCGACGTGACGGTCTCGACCAACTTGGGTGCCTGGGTCAACCGTCGCGGCCTGTTCGCGCGCGAGGAGATGGCCGACACCTTCAAGAACGAGCGGATTCCCTCCACCTTCACCTGGGAATTCTCGCCCCGGGGCCAGCATATCGAACTCGGCATCGCCGAGATGAACTTGTTCATCGTGCTTTCCGCCCTCGGCCTGTCGCACGCGCTGCACGGCGCGCGGCTGTTGCCGATCGGCACGCTTTACGATCCGTTCATCGCGCGCGGGCTCGACGCCCTCAATTACGCGTGCTACCAGGACGCCCGCTTCATCCTGGCGGCGACGCCGTCGGGCATCACCCTCGCGCCCGAGGGCGGCGCGCACCAGTCGATCGCGACGCCCCTGATCGGCATGGCCCAGGACGGGCTCGCCGCGTTCGAGCCGGCGTTCGTCGACGAACTCGCGGTGGTGCTGGCGTGGGCGTTCGATTACATCCAGCGCGACGGGGCGGGCGAGGGGCCGGAGCGCGATTGGTTGCGCGATGCGACCGGCGGCTCGGTGTACTTGCGCCTCTCGACCCGGCCGGTCGAGCAGCCGAAGCGGGCGATGAGTCCTGAGCTGCGCCAAGCGATCGTCGATGGCGCCTATTGGCTGCGCCCGCCCGGCCCCAACTGCCAGGTGGTCATCGCCTATACCGGCGCGGTCGCGCCCGAGGCGATCCAGGCGGTCGGGCTATTGGCGGATTCGCGCCGCGACGTCGGTCTGCTCGCGGTCACGTCCGCCGACCGGTTGAACGCGGGCTGGACCGCGGCGATGCGCGCGCGCGAACGCGGAGAGGTTCGCGCCCGGGCTCATGTCGAGCGGCTGCTCCAGGGCTTGCCCGCCCATTGCGGGATCGTGACGGTGCTTGATGGCCATCCGGCGACGCTCGCCTGGCTCGGTTCGGTCGGCGGGCATCGGGTGCGCGCGCTCGGGGTCGAACACTTCGGCCAATCGGGCGCGATCCCAGACCTCTACCGGCATTATGGCATCGATTCCAACGCCATCGTCGCGGCGGCGGAAGCGATCGCGCCGGGGCGGCCGATCCCCTACCTCAAGGCGTTGCCGTAGTTATTTCGCGTCCGCGGCGGCGTCGGCGACGGTCAACGGTTCGCCCTTAAGGAAGCGGCGGACGTTGTCGGCAACCAGCGTGCTGATGCGCAGATTGGATTCGTTGGTCACGCCCGAAATGTGCGGGGTGAGAATGAGATTGGGCACGCCGACGTAGCGGCTGCCGGCAGGAAACGGTTCCTCGGCGAAGACGTCGATGGTGGCGCCGCCGAGGTGGCCGGAGCGGAGCGCGTCGGCGAGCGCCGCTTCCACCACCACTTCGCCGCGCGCGGTATTGATCAGGTACGATCCCTTGGGCATGCGGGCGAGCGCGGCGGCGCCGATGATGCCGCGGGTTTTCGGGGTCAGCGGCGTATGCACGCTGAGCACGTCGAGGCGGGGAAGGAAATCGGGAAACGTGGCACGCTCGACCCCGTAGTGCTTCCAGGCGGGATCGTCGGCGGCAACGAACGGATCGGCGGCCATCAGGCGCATGCCAAAGGCGGCGGCCCGGCGCGCGACTTGGCGGGCGATGGCGCCGAAGCCGAGCAGACCGAGGACGCGCCCTTGCGCCTCGCGCCCCACCATGCGCGTGCGCGGCCAAAGGCCCGCGAGAATCTCGTCGTTGGCGTGGAAGGCGCCGCCGCGCAGCATGACCAGGATCGCGGCGATGGTAAATTCGGCGACCGACACTTCGTTGGCGCCGGTCGCGGGCAGGACGGGGATTTTCCTGGCCGCGCACGCCTTGAGGTCGATGTTGTCGAGGCCGACTCCGAGCCGGCCGACCACCTTGAGCTTGGGCCCGAGCGCGAGCAGGGACTCGTTGACCGGCGTGCGGTTGCGCACCACCAACGCGCGGCAGTCGGCCAGCAGCGGGGCGAGCGCGTCCCGATTGCCGATCAAGGCGGGGTCGTAACGGGTATCGAACTCGCGCGCCAGCATGTCGATGCCGGCCTGGTCCATGAATTCGGTGATGACGATGTCGGGCATGGCGGGACTTTATATATCGACCGACGGCGGGATCGCCAGGGTGGCGCCGCGCGCGATCTCGGTTGACGCGCCCCGCGGCCGCGGGGATAGTCCGTCCGCCATGCCCTTGTTTTCCGCATCCGCCTTGGCCGATTGGCTCGGCCGCGCTTTCGCCGGCCTCGGCGTCGAACCCGCGTCCTCCCTCGGGGCGGCCAAGGTCCTGGTCCGCACCAACGCCCGCGGCATCGATACCCACGGGGTTTCGCGCGCGCTGGTTTACGCGCAAAAGCTGCGCTCGGGCGAACTCAATCCCCGCCCCCAAGTGCGCTACGAGGAACGTCACGGCGTTATTCATTGTCACGCCGACGGCGGCCTCGGCCAGAGCGTGGGCATGGACGCCATCGACCGCGCGGTCGCGCGCGCGGGCCAATCCGGGTTCGTACCGATGGTCCTGCACGAAGTCGGGCATCTCGCCGCGCTCGGCATGTTCGCGCTCCGCGCGGCCGAGCAAGGCATGGCTGCGTTCGTCACCCAGACGACTCCGCCGATCATGGCGCTCGCCGGCTCCAAGGGTGCCGCCATCGGCAACAATCCGCTCGCGTTCGCGGCACCCGTTCCCGGCGGACCGCCCTTGGTGTTCGACATGGCGGCGAGCGGCGTCGCGCGCGGCAACGTGTTGGCCGCCAAGCGCGAAGGCCGTCCGATCCCGGAAGGCTGGGCGATCGACGAAGAAGGACGCCCGACCACCGACGCGGATGCCGCGCTCAGGGGCGCGATGCTGCCGATGGCCGGGCACAAGGGCATCGGGCTCGCGATGATGGTCGAATTCCTGGCCGGCAGCCTTTCCGGAGCCAAGCCGCCGGCGACGGCCGGCGCCAAGCCGGGTAGCGCGCCTTCGCGGGTGGGCGCGTTTCTGTTCGTCGTCAATCCCGGGCTGGTGACGGAGCGCGCCGGGTTCGACGCCCACGTCGCCGGATGGATGGCGACCTACAAGAAGGCGAGCGGCGAACAAGGCCGCTATCCGGGCGAGCGCGCCGCCCAACTGGAACGAAAGCGCATGGCCGAGGGCATTCCGCTGAACGCGAGCGTGATCGCGGAATTGAAGCAGGTGGGCGAGTTGGCCAGCGTTCCGTTCGATCTCGCGGCGACCTGACGCCGTTTAACCGCACAATTAACGCGCGAAAACACGCCACTTGATTCATGTCAAGACGGTGTCGGATCGAAATCATTACCCTGTTTCGGCCTTACCGGGGAGAAACGCGGCATGGCTTCGGCATTGGACATCGTCCGCGACGAGCACCGCGATATCTTAAGGATATTGCACATGCTCGAAGATCTCGCGGAAGACGAAACGGTACTTGCGCGGGGAATTCAGTCGGGACTGATCGCTTCGATAGTCCAATACCTGTGGATTTTTCCCTACGCGATCCATCATCCGAAGGAAGAAAAGGGATTGTTCCCGGCGTTGACGGCGAAAGACGGAGGCACCCTGGTCGCGACCATCGCCGAACTCATCGGCGATCACGCCAAGGGCTACCGGCTGTTGCGGGAAATCGAAAACGCCATGCTCGCCAGCGGCGCGCAGGGCGGGATTACCAGGCTCAGGACGGCCATACGCGATTATGTCGATCATAAACGCCGTCATATCGAGCGGGAAGAAAGAGAAATCCTTCCCGCGGTGGAGAGGATACTCGACGTCGAGAACCACACGACCGTAAAGAAGACGTTTGCCGATTTGAAAATCGACAAAAACATCCTCGCGCTGTTCGAGTCGCTCTTTCCCCACCGCCAAAAGGAGAAATAGCCAGTCGGAGAAGCGGGTTTCTATATCCTGTTCCTTTTTTCCCCGCTTCCGGCATCGCCCGTACCGTCTTTTCTGGCAGATCGGGCAAAATCGGCTCCGCCGCTGTTATGCCGGGTATTGAACACAGCCCCTAATTCCTGTCCTCTTTTCGTTTTATTGCAATTTCCGGCATAGGCCGAAGCAAGCGGTTTATCCACATTGTTTATATGTGGTATATATGTTGATTTTCATCAAGGCGCATTAAATATGCAATCTTTATCACAGCCGCTTTCGGGCGAAAGCAGGCGACCATGGCAGCGGCGTTGGACATCCTTCGCAAGGAGCACCGCGCCATCGCCCGCGTCTTGCATATGCTCAGGGATATCGTCGAAGACGACGCGGTTCTAGCGCGCGGCGTAGAATCGGGATTGATCGCGGCGATGCTCCGTTATCTTCACGTCTTTCCCTACGGCGTTCATCACCCGAAGGAAGAACAACAGTTATTTCCGGCAATGGCTGCGAGGGATTCCGGCGCAGTGGCAGCGGTGGCGGCATTGGTCGAGGAGCACGCCGCCGGATACGCGTTTCTGAACGACACCCGCCGGGCGTTGACCGAGATCGGCAGCCAAGGCGGATCCGGACGCCTGCGGCGGGCGATCCAAAATTGCATCGCGCACGAAACCCGTCATATGAAGCGGGAAGAAGACGAGATCTTGCCGGTGGCGGAACGGGTGCTGGACGGCGAAACCCTTGCCGCCATTGCCCAAACATTTGCCGCCAGCGACGAATCGCAAAAGAGCGCGAATATCCGGAAAATGTTCAAATCGCTGCACGGTCCCGACAGATAAGCGGGCCGCGCGCGATTCGTCGGCGTGTCAGCCGCCGTCTTTTTTCTTCGCCGAGGCTTCCGGAAACAGCCAGATGGCGAAAACCATGAACAGCGATAGCCCGAAGGCGATCAGGCCCGTGTGCGCCAGCTCGCCGCCCCGCTCGTAAAACCACACCGCGATCCCGACCAGGACGATCACGACCGACAAGGGAATCTTGATGTGCGGGGGCATGATGGGCTCTCCGTCCCGGTTGCGGGCGCGCACGGCCCCTTGACCGCGCGCGCGCCGACGCTGAAGATACCGCTAGTATATCACCGGTTCGTCAAGGTTCTCAATCCTTCCGCTCCCGCGAGGAAACGCGATCATGAGCAAACGCACACCGGCGCGCGCGCCCATGCCGGCGCCGTCCGCGCCGACGATGCCGCGCAAGAAGCGCACCATCGGCGAAATCCGGGATTCGAAGAAGACCGGCGAGAAGATGGTCTACACCTCGGTGCCCGACTACACCGCCGCGCGCTGGGCCGAGGCCGCCGGGGTCGACGTCTGCGTGGTCGGCGACAGCCTGGCGATGATCGCGCACGGCCATCCCAGCACCATCCCTGCGACCATGGACATGATGGTGATGCACGCCCAAGCCGTGCGGCGCGGCGCGCCCAACACCTTTTCGCTCGGCTGCATGCCGTATCAGAGCTACCACACGGTCGAGCGCGCGCTCGCCAACGCCACCCGCTTCATGCAGGAAGCGGCCTGCGACGCGGTCAAGCCGCAGGGCGGCAAGAGCCAAGCGCACATCCTGAAAGCGCTGGTTGATGCCGGGATTCCGACCGCGTCCCACATCGGGCTTACGCCGCATACCATCGCTATGTTCGGCGGCTTCAAGATTCAAGGGCGCACGGCGGAAGGGGCGATGAAGATTCTCGAGGATGCCTTCGCCATCCAGGACGCGGGCTGCTTTATGCTCGAATTCGAGGCGGTGCCCGCGCCGATCGCCAGGCTGATTTCCGAGCAGCTCGAGATTCCGACCATCGGCATCGGCGCCGGCAACGGCTGCGACGGGCAGATTTTGCTCAGCTACGACCTGCTCGGCGTGTTCACCGATTTCAAGCCGAAGTTCACCAAGCGCTACGCCAACCTGACCGAGGTGGCGGTGACCGGCCTGAAAAAGTACATCGACGAGGTCAAGAGAGGCAAATTCCCCGACGACGAGCACAGCTATTCCGTCGATCCGAAGGAATACGAGAAATTCGCCAAGCTGGTCCGCCGCCGGCGGCAGTTGTGAACCGGGCATGGGCGCGAAAGAATCACCCGTGAGGTTGGCCGACGCGATCGAGAGCACGAAGCCGACCTCGCTCTCCGACAAAGCCTACCGGCAACTGGAGGAGTTGATCGTTACGCTGCGTCTCGCCCCGGGCGAGGTACTGTCGGAAGCGGCGCTCGCCAAGAAACTCAAGATCGGCCGCACCCCGATCCGCGAGGCGCTGCAACGGCTCGCGCGCGAGGGCCTGGTGCTGATTCTCCCCCGGCGCGGCGTGCTGGTATCCGAAATCAACGTCAAGACGCAGCTTCGCTTGATCGAGGTGCGCCGCGAAATCGAGCGCCTGATGGCGCGCGCCGCCGCCGGCCGGTCGACGACCGAGGAACGGGACGAATTCCGCGCCATCGCCGAAGGCATGGACAAGGCGGCGGACGCCAACGACGATCTCGAATTCATGCGTCTCGACCGGCGCTTTAATCTGCTGATGGCGCACGCCGCGCGCAACGAATTCGCGAGCAAGTCGATGGGCCTGATGCACGGGCTCTCGCGCCGCTTCTGGTATCTGCACTACAAGGAATTCGCCGACTTACCGCTGGCGGCCAAGCTGCACGCCGAGGTTGCGCGGGCGGTCGCCTCCGGCGACGCGGAGGAATCGGCGCGGGCTTCCGACCGGCTGCTCGATTACATCGAGGACAGCACTCGCGGCACGCTGGATGCGCGAGCGCGAAGCGAAAGATAAGGCCATTCAGACCGGCGCCGATCAAATGGAAGGGCGTCCGTCCTTCATGCCATAATCGCGAAACACCTCGGCGACCCGGATGCGGTAGTCGCGGAACACGCCTTTGCGGCCGGCGGCTTGCGCCTCGCCGTGCTTGGCGTGGCGGTACCACTTCTCGACCGCGGCGCGGTCGCGCCAGATGGACAGCGACAAATACTTGCCCTTATCGGTCAGGCTTTCGAAGCGCTCGACGGAAACGAATCCGTCGGCCTGTTCCACATCCTTGCGGAGCGCGGCGGCAAGGTCGAAATATTTCCGGCCCTTTTTCGGATCGGGCCAGACTTCAAAGATGACGGCGATCATGGCTTTTTCCCCTCCGGGCATGGCGCGTGGCGCGGAATTCCGGGCGTCAAAACACTTCACAACCCCGGAACCCGTGGTAGTATACACAAAATATATCAGGGACAACCGCGCGGCGTCGGTTCGAAAACCGGCCGCAAGCTCGGGACAGGCGTGGGAGGAAACCAGACCGTATGAAGCGCTATACCGGCGACCGGACGATCGACGGGCTCCAGGTCCTGGTCGACGGCCGCCCGCTCGATCCGGCTTACGGCGTTCGCCGCATTTCGGACAAGGGTTTCGAATGGAGCTACGAAGGTGCCGCACCTGCCCAACTCGCCCTCGCCATTCTCGCCGATCATTACGGCGATCCGGCCAAGGCGCTGGCGAGCTACGAGAAATTCATGACCCGCGTGGTCGCCAACTTCGACAATGAATGGGAAATGACCAGTGCCGACGTGGATGCCGCGCTGCGGGCGCTGGAAGCCGATCAGCGGTAACGACGTGACACGACGACTCAACCGATAACCACCGAAAGGGAGGACGACATGAGCCTAATTCGAAATGGTTTGATCGCGATGGCCGCGGCGGCGGCGCTGCTCGCGGGGGCCGATCCGGCCTCGGCCCAGCAGCACAAGTGGAAAATGGCGACATCCTGGGACGGCGGCCCGCTGATGGATATCGGCGCCAAGGCCTACGCCGAGCGGATCAAGTTCCTGAGCGACGGGCGCATCGATATCCAGGTCTTCACCGGCGGCACGCTCGGCAAGGCGCTCGAGGTGACCAACACCGTCGCCAACGGCGTCGCCGAAGCCGGTCACCTGTGGATGGGCTACGATTGGGGCCGCGACAAGACCACCGTATTGTTCGGCGGTTTCGCCGGCAGCATGGATTCCGAGCGCATGCTGCACTGGCTCTATGAGGCCGGCGGCGCCGGCCTGTGGCGCCAGTTCCGCGAGGAAAAATTCGACGTGATTTCGTTCCCGATGTTCATCCGCACGGCCGAGGCGTTTCTCCATTCGCGCAAGGCGATACGGACCCTCGACGACCTCAAGGGCGTGAAGCTCCGCACCGCCGGCGCATGGCTCGAAATCGCCAAGGACCTCGGCGCGGCGCCGGTGACGACCCCGGGCGGCGAGGTGTATCCGATGCTCGAGCGCGGCGCTATCGACGCGACCGAATGGGGCACGTTGTGGGAAAACATCCCGACCGGCTTCCACAAGGTCGCCAAGTACGTGATCATTCCCGGCGTCCATCAGCCGACCGCGCCGTTCGAGCTGGTCATCAACAAGGCGGCGTGGGGCAAGCTTTCCGCGCGCGACAAAGCCCTGGTCGAACTGGCGGCCAAGCAGGTGACGTTCGAAACCTGGACCCGCATCGGCCACGAGGATGCCAAGGCGCTCGAGTTCTACCGTAAGGCGGGCAACGAAGTCATCGAGCTGGACGATAAGGTTCAGATCGAAACCAAGAAAATGGCCCTTGCCTGGGCGCAAAAGCAAGCCAAGGACAATCCCTGGTTCGACAAGGTCCTCAAGAGCCAGATGGAGTTCGAGGCGTTGTGGAAGGACGCGGCCCGCTATCGCAACGTGAAGTCGGGTAATTGAGACAGCGAATAGGGGGCGCGGGCGAATCCGCGCCCCCAGTCGATCGGAAGAATGCGGCGCCCGCGATATTCGCGAGCGCCGCCGGTTTTAAAGGGGTTCGATGGAGACGCTGCTGCGTTGGATCGACCGGATCACCGGCGGCGCGGGCGTGATCGCCGGCTGGTTGATCGTGCCGATAATCTTCGCCACCGCCTACGAGGTGTTTTCCCGTTACGTGCTCCAAGCCCCGACCATCTGGGCGTTCGAGGTCGGCTACATGGCCATGGGCGCCAACTTCCTGTTCGGCATCGCCTATACGCTGCGCGAAAAAGGGCACATCCGCGTCGACGCGCTCTACGGCCACCTGTTTTCGCGCAAAACGCAAGCGGTCGTCACGCTGCTCGGCTACCTCCTGCTGCTGCTGCCGGCGGCGTGGCTGCTGTCGGACGCGCTCTGGACTTACGCCTACAAAGCCGTTTTGACCATGGAGAAATCCGGCCAGTCGGCCTGGAACCCGGTGATCTGGCCGTTCCGCATGACCTTCTTCGCCGGGTTCGCGCTGCTGCTGCTGCAGGGCATCGCCGAAACGATCCGGGTCGTGCGGTTCCTCGCCGGCCGCGATCCCGAGTGGAGCGCTGGCTGATGGACTACCTGATCCCGGCGCTGATGTTCCCAGCGCTGCTCGCCGTCCTCTTTCTCGGCATCCACGTCGCGATCACGATGATGGGCTTGGCGTTGATCTTCGGTTACGTCGCGTTCGGCCCGTCCATCGTCTACCAGCTGGTGCAGAAGGTCGACGCGATCGCCTCCAATTACGTGCTGGCGGCGGTGCCGCTGTTCGTGTTCATGGGTTCGATGCTCGAACGTGCCGGCATCGCCGAGCGGCTGTTCGAGGCTATACACCTCTGGACCCGGCGGCTGCCCGGCGGGCTTGCGGTCGGCACCGTTTTGATGTGCGTGGTGTTCGCGGCCTCGACCGGGGTGATCGGCGCGACCGAGACGGTGGTCGGCCTGCTCGCGATTCCGGTAATGCTCAAGTACGCCTACGACAAGGCCCTGATCTCGGGCACCATCTGCGCCGGCGGCTCGCTCGGCACCATCATTCCACCCTCGGTGGTGGTGGTGGTGCTCGGCCCGGTCGCCGAAGTGTCGGTCGGCGATCTGATGTACGGCATGCTGTTTCCCGGCCTGATCATGGCCGGGTTCTACGTGCTCTATATTCTCGTTTATTGCACCATCAAGCCGGAAGCGGGCCGGCGCCTGCCGCCGGATGAAAACGATCCTCCGCTCGCCGAAAAACTGCGCGTCACGGCGTTCGCGCTGGTGCCGCCGTTCATTTTAATTTTCGCCGTGCTGGGATCCCTCATTCTCGGGTGGGCGGCGCCGACCGAGGCGGCGGGCTTGGGCGCGCTCGGCGCGCTGGTGATGGCGCTCGGTTACGGCCGGTTCACGTGGAAGGTGCTGCACGAGGCGGTGATGAAGACGCTGCGCATCACCTGCATGATCATGGCGATTCTGCTCGCCGGCAGCATGTTTGCCGGAGTGTTCCTGGCCTCGGGCGGCATCCGCATGGCCGAGCAGTTCGTCGCCTACGCCCAGTTGGGGCCGTGGACGCTGCTCGCCATGTTCCTCTTCCTCGCCTTCATCGCCGGGTTCGTGCTGGAATGGATATCGATCCTGCTGATCCTGATCCCCATATTCATGCCGTTGCTGAAATCGGCCGGGTTCAATCCGATCTGGGTGTGCGTGCTGTTCCTGGTCATGATCCAGACCAGCTACATCACGCCGCCCATGGCGCCGGCGATCTTCTATCTGCGCGGCATCAGCCCGCCCGAGATCACCATCCACCACATGTACCGGGGCGTGGTGCCGTTCATCCTGCTTCAGGTCTTGACCATCGCGATCACCATGGCCTTTCCCGAGACGGTGCTGTGGCTTCCGCAAAAAGTCCTGTCTTTCAGGTAGATACCCGCGCCGAAAACCTGGTTCCGTTTCTGATGTTCGAGTGATATATTACGCGGCAAGTCCGGTAACGGGAGGGGATCCATGACGCCCGAGCAAGTTCTCGCGCTTCCGCCCAAGGTGTTGAGCCAGAAGCAACGCGAATTCTATTTCGCCGAAGGCTACCTGCTGCTCGAAAGGATCATTCCCGCAGACTGGATCGAGCGCCTCAGGCGCACCACCGACGAAATGGTCGAGCAGTCCCGCTCGGTCGCCAAGTCCGACAAGGTCTGGGATTTGGACGTCGACCATTCACCCTCCAAGCCGCGACTCCGTCGCCTTTCCAGTCCCAACGACCATCATCCGGTCTATTGGGAATACGCGTCCCGCTCCCTCGTTCCCGACATCATCGCGGACCTGGTCGGCCCCGACGTCAAGTTTCACCACTCCAAGCTCAACTTCAAATCGTCCAAGGGCGGCGCCGAGGTCAAGTGGCACCAGGACATCTCGTTCTGGCCGCACACCAACTACAGCCCGCTCACGGTCGGCACTTATCTCTACGACTGCGGCCGCGAGCAGGGCCCGGTCGGCGTGCTGCCCGGCAGTCACAGGTGGAAAATCTACGACCAGTACGACAAGGACGATAACTGGACCGGGGGCCTATCGGACGCGGATTTGGCGGCGATCGATTTTTCCAAGGCGGTGTGGCTCGACGGCCCGGCCGGGTCGATCACCATCCACAACTGCCGCACGCTGCACGGTTCGGCCGCGAACAACTCGGAGCTGGAACGCCCGCTGTTGCTCAACGTCTATTCCTCGGCCGACGCGATGCCCTACACGGAAAATCCGCTCTATTCGAAATACGACCAGGCGATTGTGCGCGGCAAGCGCGCACGCTGGGCGCATGTCGACCCCGATCCATGCCTGATCCCGCCCGATTGGGCCGGCGGATACCAATCCATCTTCGCTTATCAACTCGACGGAAAGAAAAGCGCCGCCGCCGAATAAGCGCGTAGGCCAGGAGATCGACGCCATGACCGCCACCGCCCTGAAACTCGACAGCGTGATGCCGGAACGTCAGCGCAAGTACCGCGACATCTATCGCTCGCGCATCGCCACTTGGTACAACGGCTACATCCACGTCGCCGTCATCTACGCCATCGGCTTCGGCGCGTTCGCCTATTACATCCCCCACATCCGCGACGTGCAGTGGTGGGAGTGGCTGACGATCCCGGTGATCGGCGTGATCTGCAATATCTTCGAGTGGTTCCTGCACACGTATGTCATGCACCGGCCGCAGACCAACAAAGCGTTGCGCGCCATCTACACGCGCCACACCCTGATGCACCACCAGTTCTTCACCGATCAGGTGATGACATTCGAGGGCGAGCGCGACTGGCGGGTGACCTTTTTCCCGCCCTACGCGCTGGTGATCTTCATCCTGATGTCGATTCCGGGCGGCCTCGCGCTCGGCTGGCTGATCACGCCCAACGTCGGCTGGCTTTTGATGTGCACCACCACCGGCATGTACTTGGTCTACGAGTGCTTCCATTTCTGCTGCCACATCGAGGACAACGCCTTCGTCCGCCATTGCCCGTTCATCAACACCATCCGGCGCCACCACCGCGCCCATCACGCCCAGAACATCATGATGGAGCGCAACATGAACCTAACCTTCCCGATCGCCGATTGGCTGTTCGGCACCTCCGATCTCGATCGTGGCCTGCTCGGTCACCTGTTCAACGGCTACGACGAGACGTACCTGAAGAAGGACCTCCGCCGCACGTCGCGCACGCCGATGGGCGCCGCGCCGCAACCCGCGGAATGAGGACGGCGGAATAGACCGGCGGCCGCGCGGGCCGCGGCGAAGGCAGGCGATGGCATGGCCACCGGCGTTGAACCGCAGACGCCGCGCCAAAGATTTCTCGCCGCCTTGTCGGGGGCCGGGCCGGGTTCCGGCCGCGCCCCGGTCGCCAGCCCGACGTCGATCGTCACTCTTGAGCTGCAGCAGCGGACCGGAGCCTTCTTTCCCGAGGCACATCGCGATCCGATCCTGATGGCGAGGCTGGCGCTCGCCGGGCATACCGTTTGCGGCTACGACGTGGTCTTTCCGGTTTTTGGCGGCGGCACGCACGAGGCCGAGGCGCTCGGCGCGCCGGTCGACTGGCGCGACCGGGACAATCTCCCGGTGGTGCGCTCGTCGATCTGGAAGCGTCCCGATGACGTCGTGATCCCCGAAGATTTTCTCGACCGGCCGGCGATCCGCACGGTCGTCGAGGCGATTCGGATTCTGCGCGCCGAGGTCGGCGACCGGGTCGGCATCATCGGCAAGGTCTACGGACCCTGGAGCCTCGCCTACCACATGTTCGGAGTGCAGCCGTTTCTGCTGGCGACCGCCCGCGACCCCCGGGCGGTGGACGCCATGCTGGCGCGTCTCAAGGCGGCGACCGTCCTGTTCGGGCGGGCGCAGATCGAGGCGGGCGCCGACGCGCTGACGCTCGGCGATCACATCACCGCCAACCTGATCCGGCCCGACGCCTACCCGCGCTTTCTGCTCGATCTGCACCGGCAGCTGGTGCGCGAGCTGCCGGTTCCCCTGATCTTCCATTGCTGCGGCAAGACCAGCGACCGCATCGGCTACTTCAACGACGGCGGAATGGCGGCCTTTCATTTCGATTCCGCCAACGACGCGCGCGACATGCGCGCCAAGGCGCGCATGGTCCTGATCGGCAACGTCAACAACATCCGCACTCTGCTCGAGGGCGGGCCCGAAGACGTGCGCCGGGAGGTATTCTACGCGCTCGACGCCGGAATCGAGATCATCGCGCCCGAATGCGCGGTGCCGGTGGGCGCCAAGTTGGCCAATATCGTCGCCGTGCGCGACGCGGTCGAGGAATATTACCGCAACCGGTGATTCTCAGGCGCCGGGCGTTCGCCGGTAGGCGCGGGCCTCGTCGAACATGGCGAGGATGTTTTCGGTCGGAACGTCGTCCTGAATGTTGTGGACGCTGTTGAGGACGTATCCGCCGTCCGCGCCCAGAATATCGATCACGCGGCGGACCTCGGCGCGAACCTGATCGGGCGTGCCGAAGGGAAGTGTTTCTTGCGTGTTGATTCCACCCCAAAAGGCGACACGGTTCCCGAAACGGCTCTTCAAGCCTTCAGGATTCATGTCCGCCGCGGTGACTTGGACCGGATTAATGGCGTCGACCCCGATATCGGCAAGATCGTCGATCAGACGCGAAACCGCGCCGCAGCTGTGGTAGAGGGGACCGCGGCGATCATGCGCCGATGGCGCGGCTTGACGAGGGCCCGATACATCTCGGGATCGAACAGGGGCGCCAATTGGGAGGCGAGATCGTCGCCGAAAAAGACGATATCGACGTTGCCGGCGCAGAGATCGAGCGCCTTGGTCGCCACCGCGATCCAGCGATCGGCGACCATGTCCATGGTCCGTTCGGAGAACGCGCGGTTTTTATAGAGGTCTTTCAGCCAATCGCCGAAACCGCGGAGAAACTGGCCTTGGTGGACGACGCCGATGGGGAGGTTGAGAATCACGGCGCGGCCGGTGGCACGCGCGGCCCGTGCCCGCTCGCCCAGGTCGCGGTAATACCCGGGGTTGTCGGGGTCGGGCCAATGTCGATCCTCCAGCAGATCGAGCGAGGGCTTTTTCAGATTGAAGAAGGGACCGTCGACGTAAAGGTAGTGCCCGTCCTGGGCCTTGCGCCAGGTCGTTCCCCATTCGTCGAGGTACGTGTCGGCGTCGATTTCGCGCTGATCCCCTTCGTAGGGGCCGAGGCCGAGAAACCGCGTGTCGACTTCGAACCGGTCGAGAACCGATTGGTGGGGAATCGCGAGCCGGCGGGTCTTGGAATAGACGACGGTCGGATGCTCGAGGCCGAGGTTTCGTTTCAGCCGATCGTAAGCGGAATCGTAGATGGTCGTTGTGTAGGTTCCGCCAAAATCGATCGGCACTCTGTCCGTTTCGCGGTGTGCCAGGGCAGCCAGCACGCGCTCGCGGTGGGAGAGGGTGGGCATCGGCGCGCCGATCAATGGGTCGCCAGGAATCGCTCGAAATCGCCGTAACCGGTCTGGCGCATTTCGAACGCGAGGCCGACGCTGACTGCCGCCGATTCGGCCAATTTGCGCAGTTCCGGGTCCTCGCTCTGCGCCAGGTAGACGACCTTCTTGTACTTGCCGAAGTATTTCTTGCGCAGTTGAGGGAAACGGTCGAGGCCGAGGCCGCGGAACACCAGCTTCTCGAAATGGCGGGCGAGAAAGTCGGTCAGGAAGAAGCTTCCCGGCTCCTCGGCCATCATACGGCGGAAGTTTTCGGAGCCCGAAAACACCTCGTAACAGTGCGCCCCGCCGATTCCCTGCACGCCTTCCTCGTCGAGCACGGCCTGGATGCGGCCGCCGCTGCCGCAATCGCTGTAGAGTACGAGGATGTTGGTGTAGGACTTGCGATTGGCGCGGATCTTGGCGCGGATGCCCTCCGGCAGATTCTCGGGGGTATTGTGAAAATTGGCCGGAAGGCAGGTAACCTCGATGTGCTCCCAGGCGCGCTCACGCACGAGGCCGAGGATTTCCCGCGCCACGGCGCCGCAGCAGATCACCAGGGTGGACGGCGGGGCGGTCACGTGGGCTCGTCCTAATGGTAGCGGTGTGCGACGCCCGTTTCATACATGGCGACGATGTTCTCGGGCGGAACCTCGGCCTGGATATTGTGAACGGCGTTGAGCACGTAGCCGCCGCCCTTGCCGAGAATGCCGATAATGCGGCGGGTTTCGTCCGCCACCTCCTTGGCCGTGCCGAAGGGCAGGATGCGCTGGGTGTTGATCCCGCCCCAGAAGGCCATCTTATCGCCGAACTCGCCTTTCAAGCGCTCCGGTTCCATCTTGGCGGCGGTCACCTGCACCGGATTGAGGGCGTCGATGCCAATCTCGATGAAATGCGGAATGAAGTGATAGACCGAACCGCACGAATGGAAGCAGACCTTGGCTCTATTGTTGGTCAGGCTCTTGACCGTCTCGACCATGCGGCGGTGGCTCGGCTTGAAGAACTTCACGTAGATCGTGTTGGGATCGTACATGCAGCTGTCCTGGGTGCCGAGGTCTTCGCCGAAATAGAAAATGTCGATATTCTCCGGCCCGGCCGCTTCGATCATGTTGCGCGCCGTATCGCACCAGAAGTCGCACAGCTTGTCGATGAGACGCTGCAGCGCCTCGGGGTTCTTGTAGACGTCCTTGAGATAGCTCTCGAAGCCGCGCATGGCGTAGCCGCGGTGAATGACTCCGCCCGGAAGATAAAGACAAACCGCATGATCGCCGCGCGCCTTGATCTGCTGGACCCGTTCCTTGACGCCCTTGACCAGGCCGGGATTCTTGCCGTCGGGCCACGGATACGCCTCGACCCGCTCGACCGTCAGCTTGCCGCCGTGGAACGGCCCGTCCTGATGCAGAAAATGCTGGTCGACGTCTTTTTCCGTTCGCTTCCACAGGACGTTGAAGATGTCGATATAGGTGTTGTTGTCGATCCAATGGTCGGGACCGCCCTGATAGGGGCCGGGCTGCACGTTGCGCGTATCGACGCCGAACCGCTCGAGGATGGACTCGGCGGGATGGGCCGCGGAATGGATGATCGACATGACGTCGGTCGGCTCGTCGACCTTGAGGTATTTCTTGAGGCGCTCGTAGCCGGCGAGCGTGATGGTGGTGAACTCCGCGCCGCCGAGATCGATCGGCACCCGATCGGGCTCCTCGTGGTTCAACGCGGCGAGAATCCGTTCGCGATGGGTCCAGGTCATGGCATTGCTCCCTTGCGCCGTTCCGGTCGGTTCAGGCCGCCACCGCGGCGGCCATGATCGCCCGGGCTTTTTCGACCGCCGCCGGCGCGTCCTGGCCGTAGGCATCGGCGCCGATCTTGTCGGCGAATTCCTGGTTCACCGGCGGACCGCCGACCATCACCTTGACCCGGATGTTGCGGTTCTTGACCGCCTCGCGCACGGCGCTGACGGCCTTCGCCATCTCCGGCATCGAGGTGGTGAGCAGGCCCGACATGGCGATGATGTCGGCCTCGTTTTCCTGGGCGGCGGAAATAAACGCCTCGGGATCGACGTCGATGCCGAGGTCGATGAGCTTGAATCCCGCGCCCTCGAACATCATGCCGACCAGGTTCTTGCCGATATCGTGGAGATCGCCCTTGACCGTGCCGATCACGATGGTTCCGACCGGCTTGGCCCCGGTGTTGGTCAGGAGCGGGCGAAGAATGTCGAGCCCGGCCTTGACCCCCTCGGCGGCCATCAGCATCTCGGGCACGAAGATCGTCCCGGCGGCGAACTTGGCGCCGATTTCGTCGAGCGCCGAGATCAGGCCTTGATCGAGGACGGTTTTGACGTTGGTGCCGGCATCGACCTCGGCCCGCACCAGACGGGCGACCTCGTCCTCGTCGTAGTCCATCACGGCTTGGCGGATTTCCTGGATGCTCATGGGCGGCGCTTCCTCTCTCCCCGGGGTGGCAATCGTATACTAAGTCTAACATACAACTGATATATCTGTCGCCACATATTTTCTGTGGATATTAGTTGAGGGAAAGACTCGGTCTTGGGACAACAGCCCGCCGGATTTCGCGCAAACGAGGCCGGATCAGACGACTCCGCTCGCGCGGCGGGCGCGGAGAAAGGCCCGCATATGAAAGCGGGCCTGGGCGGGGTCGTAGGCATAGGCGCGGCCGATCGGACATGCGTGGCGCGCCCGGCAACCCCGTTCCATGCAGTCCTGCCCGGCCGGTGACGCGATGTGGCGCGCGCACGCGGGAACGTCATAGGTCTTGCCGTCGAAAGCGCCGACGGGGCAGGCGGAGAGGCACGGCTTGTCGGCGCACGTCGCGCACGGGCTGGGGCGCGGGGCCGGCTCGGGCAGGATCAGCCGCGCGGCGAAACCGAGCGCGCCGCGATAGGCGTGCCACAGCCCGTAATCGGGATGAATGAATATGCCGAGGGGCGACGGATGGCATTCCCCGGCCCGTCCGGCCCAGCGCTGAAAAGGCAGCGGCGGCTTGGCGAAGGGAAACAGGGCGCGGGCGCCGATCTCGTCCGCCAGCGCGCCGATGCGGTCGCACGACCAGTCGTCGAGCAGATCCTTGTCCGGGTCGCGTTCCCGGCTGAAGTTGCGCCACATGTCCGGGCCGGCGTTGCCGACCAGAACCAGGGTGGCGGTGGCGATTCCGGGGGCGAACTCGGGTACACCGTCGCCGTCGCCGGGGTGAAACGCGCCGCGAAACGCGAACCCGGCCCGCGCGATCGCCGCAACGATGTCCGCGAACAGCATGCGGGCGATATTACGGAGACAACCCGCCGCCGTCACGTCCGTTCGCCACGGCTCGGCCGAATCATCGCGCCGCGGGCGGCGCGACCGAGCCCTTGATGCCGTGGACGTCGAGGATGCGCCGCACGGTACCGTCGGCCTTGGCCTCCTCGATGAAACGGGAAACGTAAGCGAGGGCCGCCGATTTTTGCCGGGGTACGGCGGGCGCGACGCCGGTGGCGTGGAAGTGCTCCTCCAGCACGCGCGCGCCGGGAAGCCGCTGGGCGAGCGTTTCGAGTCCCTCCCGGCCCATGGCGACCGCGTCGGCGCGGCCGTCGCGCAAAAGCTCGAACAGCGCGTCGCCCGAGCCGACGCCGGTCACCCCTGCGTTCTTGAGCGTCCGCCGGGCGCTGCGGATGGTGGTGGTGTTTTCGACACCGACGACGCGCACGCCCGGCCGGTCAACGTCGGCGAGAGTACGGATAGTCGATCCCGGCGCCACCAGGTAGGTGCTGACGAACAAGTAATAGTTCGGGCCGAAATCGACCTTCTTGATCCGCTCGGCATCGACCGGCAGGAACGCGACATCCCATTCATCCTTGCCGCTCGCTTCCGTCAATTCGCCGGAATTGGGGTAGGCGACGTGGACGACCGGCGCGCCGAGCCTGGCCGCGAGCTGGGCGCCGAGATCGACCGCGACCCCGCTCGGCCGTCCGCCCGCCGGGTCTTTCACCGACCAGAAGGCGGTTTTGGCCGGCCCGACGCCGACCCCGACCCGAAGCGCGCCGGTCGGCAGCAACTCGCGCCGCGCTTGGGCGTCGTCGGCCAAGGCGACGGAGGCGAAGATGGTGGAGACCGCCGACAGGATCGCCGCCGCGAGAAAGATCGATCGGAGCATGTTGGGGACTCCTCCCAAAAAAAGAACCGGCGGGGGAACCCCGCCGGTTCGAACGTGGCCATGATCGCGTCGTCCCGCGATTCACATCTTGCCTTTTTCCGCCCAGGTCGGCGCCGGATACTTCATCTCGCATGCCGCCAGCTCGAACGGATAGATGGTGCAATACTTGCCGTTCTGCACCTGCATCAGGATCGGGCGGACCAGCTCGTTCTGGCCATTGGCCCCGAACTTGACGCCGCGATAGGGCACGATCAACTGATCGGCCGGGATGTCGGTCTGAGTCAGCGCGACCCGGATCTTCTCCGGCTCGGTCGAACCGGCGCGGTTGATCGCGTCCAAGAGCGTCATCATGGCGGTGAACTCGCGCGCCGGCACGTCGGAGAGATCCCGTCCGTTGGAGTGCTTCTTGAAGATCGCATTGACCTTCGAGATCATGGGGATGCGCTTTTCGAGGTCCGCGTTGTAGGGCGAGCGGGTGATCGCGCCTTCCGCGTCCTTGCCCATGGTCGAGATGAAGGTCGGGTCGGTGAACCCGGCGTTCTGCGCCACCAGCAGTTTCGGGTTGTAGTCGAGTTCTTTGGCCGTGCGCAGCATCAGGAACGTATCCGAGGTGTAGGACGACGGCAGCAGCACGTCGGCGTTGGCGGCCTTGAGGCGCTGGATTTCCGCGGTCAGCGACGTGGTTTGCGCCTTGTAGGCGATCTTTTCCACCACCTTGATGTTGTTGTCCTTCGCCAACTTTTCCTGGACGCGGGCGCTGTCGGTGCCGAAGGCGGTATCCTCGTGGACGATGGCGACGGTTTCGATCTTCTTGCCGGTCTTCTTGGTGAAGTCCTTCATGAAGTCGAACATGACGTGGGTGAAATGCTCGTCGTTGGGCGAAGTGCGGAAGAACCACTTGAGCCCGCGCTGGGTCAGCGCCGGTTGCGACGAGGACCCGTTGACGTAGGGAATGCCGGCGCGCTCGGCCACCTGGCTGGAAGCCGCGGTAACGCTGGAAAAGTACGCGCCGAACATGACGTGGACTTTTTCCTGGTTGATCAGGCGTTCGGTTTCGCCCTGGCCGACCTCGGGCTTGCCCTGGTGATCGGCGACGATGAGGCGGACTTTTGCGCCCTTGAGCCCGGGCAGGCCCTTGCTTTTCGCGAGCGGCAGCGGCAGGTCCGCGCCCTCGTTGACGATCTCGACGGCGGCGCGCATGGCGGCGACGCCGTCAATGCCGACTTGGGCGACGGGACCGGACAACGGCATGAGAACGCCGATCTTCACTTCCTGCTGGGCGTTGACGGCCGATGTAATAAAGGTGGGCGCGATCAGGGTGAGCGCGAATGCGCTCGCAAGCATTCTGGTTTTCATGGCGATTGACGAGCCTCCCGGTTCAAGGGCCATTTCGTTGGAATTTCGTTCTTTTTTCTAACGGAACCAGTCGGTAGATTCCAGGGCGCATTAGGTGCCGAAACCGCATAATAATGGGCGCCAGGGGGTATTTGGGGTGACGGGCGAGCTGATACTACAAGCGGTCGTGAGCGGGCTCCTGATGGGGTTGATTTACGCCCTGGTCGCGGTGGGGTTGAGCCTGATCTTCGGGCTGATGGAAATCGTCAACTTCGCCCACGGCGAATTCCTGATGCTCGCTATGTTCGCGTCTTTTTGGCTGTGGGCGCTGGGCGGGCTCGATCCGTTGTTATCGCTGCCGCTGGTGGCGGCGCTGCTGGCGGGCCTCGGGCTCGCCACCCATTACGGGATCATCCGCCGCGTGCTGGACGCGCCGATGCTGGCGCAGATTTGCGCGACATTCGGACTCGCGGTCGCTCTCCGCGCCGGCGCCCAGTACCTGTGGACACCCGACTTCCGCGTCGTCGGCGATCCCTGGATCGCCGGGCGCGTGCAGGTCGGTCCGATCTTCATCGGCCAGCCGCAACTGATCGCGGGCTTCGTCTGCTTGGCCGCGTTCGTGGCGCTGTGGCTGTTCGTGACCCGCACCGAAACCGGCCTCGCGCTCCAGGCGACCAGCCAGGACCGCCAAGCCGCCGCCATCGTCGGCATCCCGACCGACCGCATGTCGGCGCTCGGTTGGGCGATCGGTCTCGCGTGCGTCGCGGTCGCGGGTTCGATGCTCTCGACCTTCTTCTATATTTTCCCCGACGTCGGCGTGAACTTCGCGCTGCTTGCGTTCGTCGCGGTTGCGCTCGGGGGCTTCGGCAGCATCCTGGGCAGTCTGGTCGCCGGGGTGATGATCGGCCTGATCGAATCCCTGGGCGGCCTGTTGATCAGTCCGTCCTACAAGAACGTCATCGTCTACGCGCTTTATCTTGCCGTGGTCCTGGTCCGGCCCATGGGCCTGTTCGGAAGGTTCTGAGCCATGGCCGGCGATCGCGTCCTGTTGCTCGAATCCGCGCGGGGCGAAGCGCTGTGGCCCCGGCCGCCGCGGTCGCTGATGGTGCTTGGCTTCGGCGCGGGAGCGTTCCTGCTTGTCTACCCATGGCTGTTCCCGTCGCCGTTCTCGCTCCATCTCATGATCATGGTGTTCCTCTACGCGTTGATGGCGCAGTCGTGGAACGTGATGGCGGGTCTTTCCGGGCAGATCAGCCTCGGCCATTCCATCTTCTTCGGCATGGGCGCTTACGCGTCGAGCGTGCTGTTCGCCAAGTACGGCATTTCGCCGTGGATCGGGCTCGTCGTCGGCATGGTCTTGTCCGCGCTCGCGGCCGCGGCGATCGGCGTGCCGACGCTTCGGCTCAAGGGCCACTACTTCGCGATCGCGACCTTGTTGATCGGCGCCGGCGTGCAAATCGTCTTTTCGCGCTGGGAATGGGTGGGGGCGGCGTCCGGCCTCTATATCCCGATCGAGCGTACGTCGCCGTGGCTCTCTTTCCAGTTCCACGGGCCCAAGACGCCTTATTACTTTCTGACGCTCGCGCTGGTTGCCCTCGGCTACGGCCTGGTGTGGGCGCTGCGCCGCTCGCGCTTCGGCTTCCGACTGCAGGCCGTGCGCGACGAACCCGACGCGGCCGCCAGCCTTGGCGTCGCCGTTTCCGGCCACAAGGTCCTCGCCTTCATGCTGTCGGCGGCGATGATGTCGGCGGCGGGAACCTTTTACGCCCAATACGTCCTGGTGCTCGATCCCGAGCGGCTGTTCTCGCTCGACATTTCCATCATCGTGCTGCTGATGACGGTACTGGGCGGCTCCGGCACCCTGTGGGGGCCGGCGCTCGGCGCGGCGATTTTGGTGCCGCTTTCCGAATACAGCCGCATCTGGTTCGGCGGCACCGGGCGCACGGTCGATCTAATCGTCTACGGCATTTTGATCCTCTTGATCTGCATGTATCGTCCGCGCGGGCTCTTGAGCCTGCTCGACGAACGCTTGCGGCGCCGGTCGGGCGGGCGGCCATGACATCCCTGCTGCAGGTCAGCAGCGTAACCAAGAGTTTCGGCGGCCTCACCGCCAATTCCGAGATCACGTTCGACGCCAAGGAAGGCGAGATCGTCGGCATCATCGGCCCCAACGGCGCCGGCAAATCGACGCTGTTCGACCTGATCACCGGTTTTCTCAGGCCCGACGCGGGCGAGGTCCGCTTCGCCGGGCGCGACATCACCGCCATGCGCCCCGACCGGATTTGCGCGCTCGGGGTCGGGCGCACGTTCCAGAAGCTCAAACCCTTCGCCGACCTGACCGTCACCGAAAACGTCATGGTCGGCGCTCTCGCCCGCACCCATCGGATGAAGGAAGCCCGCGACCAAGCACTCGAAGCGCTCGCCTTCGTCGATCTTCTCGAAAAGCGCAACCATTTTGCGCGCGAACTTTCGACCGGCCAGCGCAAGCGGCTCGAACTCGCCCGCGCCATCGCCACCGGGCCGCGCCTGATGCTGATGGACGAGGTTACCGGCGGCGTCGACCAGCGCACCATTCCCGGTCTGGTCGAGTTGGTGCTGTCGCTCAAGGCGCGCGGGCTTGCCGTCG
>Ga0194127_10000292_pt1 | contig 81689 bp, 77 predicted proteins | sample TA2KigC100mmetaG_FD_148624 | JGI IMG/M metagenome (GOLD analysis project Ga0194127, IMG submission 148624) | Freshwater microbial communities from Lake Tanganyika, Tanzania - TA2015036 Kigoma Deep Cast 100m | ecosystem: Environmental > Aquatic > Freshwater > Lake | place: Tanzania: Lake... | reverse complement strand
GGGCCGAGTTCGCCGCCCTCACCGCAGAGTTGAAATCAACCGGCGCCTGACCGCGTGGCCCGCGGTAGCGCTCTTCGCCAACGTGGCGTCGCCTGCGATGTCCGCCAATGAACTATTGTGATCGAGATGCGTCGTGGTCTTCTCACCGCTGTTCTGGCAGTTTCGGTTTCAGCATGTTCGATTCCTGAGCCTGAAGCGCTCGTCTGTCAGGATGGTCAGTCGCTGTTCACCTGTCAGGCACAGTACACCGACGGCAAGGCACGCGCCATCGTGTTCGTCGACGCGCCCGCTGAGGGGGAAGAGCCGCGCGACACGACGACGACCAAGGACGATTTTGGGAACTCGTACTGTGTGACACTCTATGAAAATGCGACCGCGACGTATGTGGCGGGCGAGTGTGGTCAGCAAACTGCCGCAAACACGGAGACCACGCTCGAGGTGGCTGCAACGACCCTCGACGCTTCCGCCACACCGCAATCACTCGCCTGCACCGATGGGCGATCGGTTTTCACTTGCCAGGTCAACTACAGCGATGGCACGTTGCGTGCCGCCACGTTCGTCGATGCGGCGCCGACCGACTCGGCGGCCGTTGCAACCCAGTTCACTCGGGATGATTTCGGGTACCCGTACTGCGTAACGCTGTACGCGAACGGGTCGGCAACCTTCGCAGGCGGGGAGTGCTAGTCGGGTCACCCGCTGACGCAGCGGTTGGTGATCGAGCCGATGCCGTCGATCGTGGAGACGATGACATCACCCGCTGAGAGGAAGCGCGGCGGCTTGCGTGCCCCGCCCACACCACTTGGTGTGCCGGTGAAGATCACGTCGCCGGGCAGCAACTCCACGATGGTCGAGAGGTACGCCACGAGTCGTGGAACCGAAAAGATCAGGTCGCTGGTAGACGAACGCTGCATCTCCACGTCGTTCACCGAGCAGTGCATCATGAGGTTGTCGCGATCGTCGAGGTCTGCGGCATCCACCAGCCAGGGGCCGAACGGGGCGTAGCCGCGGCGACTCTTGCCGAGACTGAACTGCGGCGGGGTCGTCGCGCGCTGCAACAAGCGATCGCTGATGTCTTGACCGACGCACACGCCAGCCAGCGCATCCCAGCCGCTTGATTCCGCGATGTTGCGTCCACCGGAGCCGACCACGACAACAAGTTCAACCTCCCAGTCGGCGGTCGGCACGCCGATGGGGATCTCGCCATACGGCGCATTGACACTGGAAGCGAACTTCGTGAAGGTGAGCGGCGAATCGGGAATTGGGGCGCCGGTCTCCTCGGCATGCTGGCGATAGTTGAGTCCGATACCAAACACTTGCGCGGGTCGCGGCGACGGGGCGCCCAGGTCTCGCATGGCGAACGGCTGCACCTCCGCTCGCTGGAGCCGTTCGGCGTGCTGGCGCAAGATGTGCCACCTCGTGAACGCCACCATCGGATCACACGACAATTCGCCGGCGGTGGCACGTTCCAGATCGATGGCGGTACCACCATCAGCGTTGGACTCAATCACGAGCGATGCACGACCACGTACGTTGGCGAACTTCATGGATGACGAGAGTAGTCTCGGCGGTGATGCCGGTACACATCTGGTGCGGTTTCTCCCTGGAGAAGAAGTGACGTCACCGACCAAGTTCGCTCATGTGGTGTTGAAAACCACGAAGTACCGCGAAATGTTGGACTGGTGGCTGCTTGCTCTCGGTGCGTCGGTGCGACACGGCAACGATTTCATCAGCTTCATTTCGTACGACGACGAACATCACCGCCTGGCCATCGTCAATTTTCCGGGGCTCTCCGAGGCCAATCGCCAATCGAGCGGGGTGGAGCATCTGGCATTCACATTTGGTTCGCTGGATGATCTCTTCACCAAGTTCCTCGAGTTGAAGGGGCATGGCATCACCCCTTACTGGACGATCAATCACGGAATGACACTCTCTGCCTACTACCGCGACCCTGACGGCAACCAAGTGGAGTTCCAGGTGGATGCAATGACGAACCCCGACGCCGACTCGTTCATGAATTCGCCGGTGTTTGCCGCGAACCCGATCGGCATCGATGTGAGCTTCGAAGATCTCATCGCTCGTCGCGAAGCCGGCGAAGCAGCCGATTCGCTGCTCTCTTACCCAATGTCGTAAATGACGGTCATCATCGTCGGCGGTGGACCGGTTGGACTTACTACGTCGATTGCCCTGAGTGCGATGGGGGCGTCGAACGCCGTAATTGAAAAGGATCACTCGGTGTTTTCACTGCCACGGGCAATCGTCATGGACCCAGAGGTTCGGCATACCCTCATGAGATTCGGTCACCGATCACAACTAGAACCCGTCTTGCAACCGATGGTGGCCGCCGATTTCGTCGATGGCTCCGGTACGAAGATCATGGGTATCGATCTCCAGGGCGTCCTACTCTTCGGATGTCCCGCAGTCAGCAAGCATTTTCAGCCGATGCTCGATCGTGCATTGCGCGACATTGCAGTTTCGCAAGGAGCAGAGCTTGTTCTGGGCCGGTCGGTTACGGCGGTTGAATCGAGCTCGAGCGCAGCACAAGTCACATTGGATGACGGCACCACACGGCTCGGGTCGTTCATCGTGGCTTGCGATGGGGCATCGAGTGGTGTTCGCAAGTCAATTGGAGTTCCGCTTACCGATCTGGGTTTCGACCAGGAGTGGCTGGTCGTTGATCTGCAACTTCATGACCGCGAGTCTGCGGGATTGCCGGATATAACGCGTCAAGTCTGTGACAAGCACCGGCCAACAACTCTGGTCAGCGGGTTCGGCAACTATTACCGTTTTGAGTTTCAGATGCAACCTGGCGAGACACGTGAGGACATGGTTACCGAAGAGAGCGTTTGGCGGCTCCTCGCGCCATGGATAGGGCGCAACCAGGCGACAGTCGTAAGGAAGGCCGCGTATCGCTTTCATGCCGTGGTGGCCCAGACGATGAACCGGGGCAGAGTGCTGCTGGCCGGGGACGCCGCACATCAGATGCCTCCGTTCATGGGACAAGGACTGAATTCTGGAATGCGAGACGCATTCAATCTCGCATGGAAACTTGCGTACGTCGTGCGCGGTTGGAGCAATTCGAGGTTGCTCGAGAGCTATTCAGATGAGCGGATACCTCTGACAATGCACGTGGTCGAACAATCCGTAGAGACTGGCCGGCTGATTGATCAACTGGCCGGGCGGGTCAGTCATGGTGTAAGCGAACAGGCGGGCTACGGCGGCAGGCGGAGAAGTGCTCGGTATGAGCAAGGCGTCATCGTGGGTGACCACCCGAACGTCGGTGCCATCTATGCACAATGGCATCACATCGTCGCGCGAGGAGCACTGTCGTTTCATGTCATCAGTCGGCGACACCGCGGTGACATCAAGCTGGGGCTCGTTCCAATCGAACATCATGAGGTGGACGACGCAATGCGCTATGGTGCAGATCACGTGGTGATTCGTCCCGACGGTTACGTTGCTGCGGTGTGCTCTGACGAAGAGCTTGATCAACAGGTCACGCAGATTGGGGAAAAACTCTGCCTACGGGCATAGCCGCTCAAGGAGCGACGAGCAACGCGGCAATCATGGTCGGCGGATGCGCGGCCAAGCGCCGACATTGCTGATCGCCGCAACCGTGCTTGCCATCGACTCGGGCGGTACGGGGTGGCTAATCAGATATCCCTGAGCCTTCAAGCAGCGCAGTTCGCCGAGCACCTGCAACTGACGCACGCTCTCGACGCCTTCGGCCACCATATCGAGGTTCATCGACTCGCACATGGCGATGATGGTGCGCACCAGTGAACGCGCGTCATCGTTGTCGGCGACGCCGCTGACGAATGATCGGTCGATCTTCAACCGGTGGATCGGGAACTTCTGCAGCAGCGAGAGCGACGAATAGCCGGTTCCAAAGTCATCGATGGCCACACGCACGCCAAGATTGCCGAGCTTGGTCAAGGTCGAAAGCGCCTGGTCGGGCTGCGCGATCATCACACGCTCGGTGACCTCCAACCACAACTGGCGGGCGGGGATGTGCGCCCGAGTGAGCGCCTCGCTCACCACGTTGACGAAGTTCGGGTCGTTCAACTGACGCGGCGAAACGTTGACGGCCATCGTTGCGTCGCGCGGGCAGACGCCCGCGGCGATCCACTCACCGAGATGCGTGAGGGCCTCGAGCAACGCCCACGAACCAATCGGCACGATCGTGCCGGTTTCCTCGGCGATCGGAATGAACTCGGCGGGGGAGATGGTGCTGCCATCTGCACGATCCCACCGCATGAGGGCCTCGAAGCCGACAACTTCACCGAGAGAGACATCGATGATCGGTTGGTGCACCAGTCGCAACTCGCGACGTTCGAGCGCGCGATACAACGCAGTCTCCACCGCGAGCCGCTGGGTGACGCTGGCCAGCATCGACTCATCAAAGATGGCCACACAATTTCGGCCTGATTCCTTCGCGCGGTACATCGCGGTGTCGGCGTGGCGCAACAGATCGTCGGCGTTGTTCGTCACTGACGGCCGATACGTCGACACGCCGATACTCGCCGAGACGAAGACGTCGCCCTGTCGCAGGGCGAGCGGCTCGTGAAACGACTCGAGCACCCGATCGGCGAGCACCATCGCCTCGCCAGGGCCCTTCGACTGCGGATCAAGCACGACGAACTCGTCGCCGGCAATCCGGCCGACCACACAGTGGGTCGGCAACACGATGCGCAGACGTTCGGCAACCGCGACGAGAACGTCGTCGCCGGCCGAGTGCCCGAGGCTGTCGTTGATGTTCTTGAAGCGATCGACATCGATGAACAACACCGTCGGCTGCCGATCGTCGCGCCAAGCCGTGCGCAATGCGGTTTCGACGTGTTCGAGCATCAGGCTGCGATTCGGCAAACCCGTCAACGCATCGGTCTGCGCACTCGTGATGAGTCGCACCTGGAGTTGTGCGTTCGACCGCACGGAGATGATCACCCGCACCAGCACGGCAAGCGACAGCACGATGAGCGAACCACTGCGCACGATTCGGTCGCGCGTATCGACCGCATCAACCGCAGCAAAGACCGCTATCGGCACGACGAGCCCGGCCGTTACAAGGATGAGACGCCCCGCGATCGGTCGGGTCGCACGATAGGCCCCCTGTGCAGTGAGAAACCGCACGCCGGGGTGAAGCAGCGTCGCGGCAGCGGCAAACAGCGCCAGCACGTACGGAGAATTGCGAATAGCGAGCGGTACATTGAACCGTTCGGCGTCATGCAGCGCCCAGAGCACGTCACCGAGCAGCGACGTCGCCACCGCAGTCGTCGCGAACCAGACAACCGTGCCGTTGTCGGAGTCGCCGAGTAACAGCATGACCAACAGGAACAACACCACCGTCGACAAAGAGAAGGTCAGCCCACGCAGCAATACCACGGCGGGCTCGTCGCTCGTTGCGTCAAACAGCGCGCGGACCACAAAGATCCACATCACGAGCCAGGCGCCGAGGGCCAGGATCGAGGCGTCGGCCATCACACCGAGCGGGTCGCGCCCGATGCGTCGCTGCACCACGATGAGCAGACCGATACCGAGGGTGAGTTGCACCACCAGAAAGCCCACTTCCGCAACGATGTGGGCGAGTTCGCCGCGTGCTGCGCCTGAGAACACCTGCCCGGCACCGACACAACCGACGATTACGACGAAACCAACGAGGATGCGTCGGTCGAGCTGGTTCTGGCGTGCCGAGACCACGGTTGCGACGAGCACCGCCACGGCGGCGACGGCGTAGAAAATGGCGCCGACGTCCTCGTTGCGTGATGCCGACTGAGCGACGGCAAGCAACAACCCCGACGCCAACAGGCCCCAGGCAGAGCGCTCGAGCGTGCGAATCGTCACGCGGACATCACCGCAACCACCGTACAGAATCCGCCGTTCCGGCCTTCGTATTCGTTACTCTTGAAACAGGCGGAGGCTGAAGGTTGCTGGGGTCATTCCCGGCGCAAGGAGCCTCGTGTTCATCACCCGCCACACGCGTCTTGGCGACGTCGATCTGCGTGATCGCCTGTGGGAGTTCTACCGGCGGGCCTATGCGAACAACCAGTTGCACCCGTTCACTGAACTCGTCAACCGCACGGAATTCAACGAGTGTCTCTTGAACCCCACGAATCGCGTTTGGGTGATGTGGGAGCAGAACCGCCCCGTGGTGATGACATTGATCGCTACGGATGTCACCGCCACGCGTTGGCTGAACCCCGACTATTTCCGTCGCAACTACGCCGAGCGAATGCGCAAGGGGCTCGTGCACTACGTGATGTGGGTCGTTGTCGATCCTGATGTCGAGATTCGTGGTGCGAATGTCGCCCTCGCGAAAGAAGCGTTGGCGGCCGAGGCCCGCGACGGTGCACTTCTCGTGTTCGACTTGCCCGACACGCATCAGCCGACTGGTGAGCGCGGGGCAGCGGCACTGATGCTGCGCATGGCGCGAATGGTGGGCGACGCGGAGTTGGTGCCGCTTTCGGCGCAGCGTTTCTATGCGCTTGATTTCACGCGGGCCGTCGTTGCAGTAGACGGCGACACCACCGGCGGGCAAGTACGAATCCTCAACAACTAGGGGATTCTGCGGAGCGAGTCGGTGGATAGTCTGGGAGGGGTAATGGGCACCCGCGCGGCATGAGCGTCGTATCTCCTGCCACGACCGTGGTCGTGCCCGGCACCCATGTGATGGCCGCCTTGCTCGGCGAACGCGACGAGTTGCTGCGGCTGGTTGAACAGGCCTTCCCGGCCACCCGCATCGTGGTGCGTGGCAACGAGATCAGTGCGGTTGGACCCGACTCCTCGGTCGTCGGAAGGCTGTTCGAGGAGCTTGCCGAATTGTTGCAGCGTGGCGAGCACGTTGACCGGGTCGTCTTGGGGCGCGCAATCGACATGGTGCGCAGCGATGTGAGCCCCAGCAGCGTGTTGACGGCCGACATCGTGAAGGTGGGCCAGAGCCGACCCGTGCGCGCCAAAACGGCCGGTCAACGTCGCTATGTGGACGCCATCTCCGAGTACGTCATTACCTTTGCACTTGGCCCTGCCGGTACCGGCAAGAGTTGGTTGGCGGTTGCGATGGCGGTGCAGGCGCTGCACGGAAAGACCGTGAATCGCATCATCCTCACGCGCCCGGCGGTCGAGGCCGGCGAGCGTCTCGGGTTTTTGCCCGGCGACTTGATGGCCAAGATCGACCCCTACCTGCGACCGTTGTACGACGCACTGCATGACATGGTCGGCGCGGAGCACGCCCAGAAATACCTCGAGCGTGGCCTCGTTGAAGTTGCGCCACTGGCCTTCATGCGCGGCCGCACGCTGAACAACAGTTTCATCATCCTCGACGAGGCACAGAACGCCACCCCCGAGCAGATGAAGATGTTCCTCACTCGCATCGGTTTTGGTTCGAAGGTCGTCGTCACGGGTGACACGACGCAAGTCGACGTGCCGGACGGTCGCAGCGGTCTCGCCGGCTTGGAGCGTGTCCTGACCGGCATCGATGGCCTTACGTTCGTGCATCTGGACTATGGCGACGTCGTGCGCCACAAGATCGTCGCCGACATCGTGGCCGCCTACGAGAAATCCGGTGAACAAGCGGCGGCGAGACTCCGCAAACGTCGTGAGTGACCGGCCAAAATCCACTGCGCCGCGCCGCGTAGGTGGCGACGGCATGGTTGACGTCTTTGTCTCGAACGAGCAAGTGGATGTCGGTATCGACATCGTGCGATGGCAGAATTTGGCGAGCGCCGTGCTCGCAGCCGAAGGCGTGCGGGGGCAGGCAGAGATGGCACTCCTCTTTGTCTCGCGCGAGTCCATTGCCGAGATGAATCGCATCCATACGGGCAACGATGCGCCGACGGACGTGCTTGCGTTTCCCATCGACATGGTCGACAACTCCCGTGCCGCAGGCCCGACAGCGCGCTCGGCAACGCCGGTGCTGGCGCGCCACGACGTCGGCGAGCTACCTCTGCTGGTGGGTGACGTCGTCGTGTGCCCGCAGGTCGCCGACGAACAGGCGCATTCGCACGCCGGATGCCTGGATGACGAACTCGCACTGCTCATCACCCACGGCATCCTGCACGTGTTGGGCTACGACCACGACAACGATGCCAACGCAAATCGCATGCGCACACGCGAGCGCGGATTGCTCGAAGAACTGCACTGGAACGGCGCGGCGCCCGCTGTGTTCACACAGGGCTATTGAACAAGACCATGACGATCCTCGGGGCAACGCCGACCAACGCCGACATCTGGATCATCGTCGGTATCGGTGTGTTGCTCGTGATTCTCACGCTGCTCGCCTTGGCGGAGATGTCACTTTCGCGCATCACCAAACAGAAGGCTGAAGCGTTGCAGAAACAAGGTCACCGGCGCGGGGCGCTGCTCGTGCGCCTGGCAAGCGAACCGACGCGGTGGGTGAACCCGCTGTTGCTGACCGTCAACATCCTGCAAACCGTGCAGGCCACGCTGACCGGCGTGGTCTCCAACCGCCTGTTCGGTGCCCCTGGCGTGGTCTTCGGTGTACTGCTCAACGTGTTGCTGTTCTTCGTGCTGGCCGAAGCGGTACCGAAGACGTACGCGGTGCTGTACTCCGTACGTGGAGCCACGATGACTGCACCGCTCGTCTCGGTGCTTACCGCGTTTTGGCCGTTGCGTGTTGCGTCGAGCGCCCTGATTCGACTTACCAACCTCATCGTCAAGGGTCGCGACTTGGAGCAGGGTCCCTTCATCAGCGAGACGGAGTTTCTTGGGATCGTTGAGGCAGCCGCCAAGGACGCTGTCATCGAAGTTGAGGAGAAGGATTTCATCAAATCGGTGATCCAGTTCGGCGACACGGTGGTGCGTGAAGTCATGCAGCCCCGCGGCGAGGTCGTCACGGTTGCCGACACCGACACGGTGTCAGAAGCCTTGGCAGTGGCACTCGAGCACCAGTTCAGTCGCATTCCGGTGCTGCGCACCGACGATGACGACTTCGACGATGTCGCTGGCGTGTTGAACACGAAGGACCTCATGCGCCTGGAGCGCGACGGTAGGGGTGCCACCGCGGTTAGTGCGGTCATGCGCGAGCCCCATGTGGTGCCGGAGGGCAAGTTGGTCGCCGAACTCATGCGCGAGATGCAGCGGTCACGGTTTCATCTCACGATCGTGGCCGATGAGTACGGCGCCTTCAGCGGCATCGCGACGCTGGAGGATTGTCTCGAGGAACTCGTCGGCGAAATCGGCGACGAACACGACGATGCAGATACGCGATTCAGAACGCTGCCGAATGGCATCACGCACGTCGACGGCTCCGTCAGTATCGACGACGTGAATGCCAAGCTCGGCTCGGCGATTTCTCATCCCGAATACGACACGATCGGCGGCTACCTGTTCGGCGCGATTGGCCGGGTACCGCGCATCGGCGACGGTGTCGATGAAGAGGGCTTCCGGGTCTGCGTGGAGGAACTCGACGGTCGGCGTATCACCGTTGTTCGCTTCGTTGCCACCAACCCGCAGGGCTAGGGTCGTCGCATGGAACTCACTCTGCACGGCAAGGTGGCACTGGTAACTGGCGCATCACGCGGCATCGGCAGGGCAATCGCGACCCAGTTCGCAGCCGCTGGCGCGAAGGTGATGATTTCATCGCGCAAGGAAGACGCCTTGCGGGCGGCCGCCAAGGAGATGCCGGGCGACGTAGACATATTCGCCGCGAATGCCGGCGATGTTGGGGCCGGCAAGGCGTGCGTGACGGCGACGCTGGAGCGTTTCGGTGGGCTCGACATCCTCGTCAACAACGCGGCGACGAATCCGTATATGGGTCCCACGTTGGAGATCGATGAGTCTCGTTACGACAAGACATTTCAGGTCAATTTGCGCGGGCCGTTGTTTTGGTGCAAGGCGGCGTGGGAAGCGCACATGAAGGCGCATCCAGGAGTGATCGTGAACATCGCATCGGTCGGTGGCGTGCGCGCCGGGGGATTCCTTGGTGTGTACAACCTCACCAAGGCTGCGCTCATCCACATGACTCGTCAGTTGGCCGGCGAGTTGGGGCCGACGCGCGTCGTTGGCATTGCGCCCGGTTTGGTGAAGACGGATTTCGCAGCCGTGCTCGTGGAGAACTTCGGCGAACGACTGGCCGGACAGCTTCCGACGAGGCGTCTCGGCGAACCCGATGACATTGCGAATCTCGCACTGTTCCTGGCAAGTGACAAGGCCAGCTGGATTACCGGCGAAACCTACGTGATCGACGGCGGCGCAGGGGTTCGCTCAGACGCCATATAGGTCTTCGCGTACGCCAGGAGTCGTGGCGCGCCGACCAACAGGACGACGCCAAGCGTCACGCCTGACGCGAGATACGTGGTCCGCAGTCCAAAGTGGTAGGCAATCTGACCACCGAGCACGGCTCCTACGGCCGACGTGCCGGTGCCAAGAAGACGGTAGACGCTATTGACCCTGCCGAAGAGCTCGGCGGGAATCAGTCGTTGGCGCAAACTTACCGTGAGTACGTTCCACACTGTTCCAAAGATGGCCATCAGCACGCCGGCAATTACGACTGCCCAAACTCGCGGCAGGGCCCACGGGACGAGTTCGAGCGCAGCGAACATCGCATACGAGAGAACGATTGCGACGCCCTGTCCGAGTCGTTTCGCTACACGTGCACCGAGCAGACCTCCCACGATCGAACCGATTGCAGCGGTAGCAAGCAGCAAGCCAAATCCGCGCGGACCAAGACCGAGCTCGTCCCGCACATACTTTGCAAAGATCGATTGGGCAAACATGTGGCACATGTTCGCGGCGCCAAGCATGAGTGCGAGCAGCCGCAAGAAAGGGTGTTTCCACAGCCATGTCACGCCTGTGCGCATCTCTTGCACGAGGGAAATCCCGCCGTTCATTGCCGGCTCGGTAGCCGTGGGTGATACCCGAATCGAGGCAATGAATGCTGCAGCAATGATGAGCGCCATTGCCTGAACCCCAAATGGCGCAGCGGCAGCCGCAACAAAGAGCCATGCTCCGAGTGGCAATCCGACGAATGAATTGGTGGCAACTTCGGCTGCGTAGAGCCGCCCGTTTGCGCGTTCTAGTTGGTCAGGCGCCACGATCGCGGGCAGAAAGGCTTGTGCCGACATGTCGAAGAGAACCTCGCATACGGCGAGAGCGAGCACCACACAGATGAGCAACCACACGGTGGTCACACCAGTGACGATTGCGAGAGTCAATGCCGCGAACAGGATCGCTCGGATGGCGTTACTCCACGCCATGATGTTTCGTCGTTCATGTCGATCGATGAACACGCCAGCCGGAATCGAGAGCACCAGCCAGGGCAGCGTGGCGGCGAAACTTATGGTGCCGAGCAGTCGTGCGTCATCGGTGAGGCTCAGCGCCAGGAGCGGGGCTGCCGCAGCGACGAGACCGTCGCCGAGATTCGATGTCGCGGAGGCCGTGAAATGTCGCCAGAAGGCACCGGGCAGTCTCGGGGTCGACGGGGAGTTCATGATGTACGCCCATCCGCCGGCGGTAGGTCGCGGGTGAGCACCTTGCCGAGAGCGCTGCGGGGAATCGCATCGATGATCAGCACTCGCTGTGGTGCGCAGTAGGTCGGGAGCGTCTCTTTTACGTGGCCGCGTAACGCGTCGAGCGTTGGGGGATGAGTCGATCGTTTCGGCACCACCCACGCGCACACCGCCGACCCCCATTCCGGGTGGGCTATTCCACGCACGACCACGTCAGCGACGAGTGGATGTTCGCGCAGCCGCTGCTCCACGACGTGCGGCCACACATTGTTGCCGCCGGTGATGATGAGGTCGTCACGCCGACCGTCCACCCGCAGGACACCGTCACTCAGCGCACCGACGTCGCCGGTGTGCAACCATCCACCGCGCACATCGAGCGTGCCGAAGCGGTAGGCCCGTGCCATCGTTGGTGTGCGCAGCAGCACCTCACCGTCATGAATCGTGATCTCGACGTCACGTAGCGGCGTGCCGTCATAGACGACACCGCCGCCGGTTTCGGTGAGTCCGTACGTGGAGATTGCGTTGTTGGGCAGAACACCGCTCCGCGCACCGCCGACGAGCACACAATCCCAACCATCGAATTGATGCCGCACGAGGTGCGTAGGTACCACCGACGTGTGCGTGGCACCAGCCGCGCGAGCCGTGCGAATCGCTTCGTCGTCCACGTGCGGGGCAAGAGAGAGCCGCGAGCGATAGTGCAGCGCTCGAGCGATGACGCCAAAGCCCCCGATGTGTGCCGGTGGTAGGCACAGCCACCAGTGCGTGGTGCCGCTGAGGCCGAGTCGGTCACCGACGCGTTCGGCGTGTGCTCGCAACGTGGCGTGGGTGTGGATGACGCCCCTTGGTTGACCCGCTGTGCCGCTCGTGGCGATGACGAGCGCATCACCCTCGACCAGTGGCGTGAGTGGGCGATCAGGCGTAGTGATGGATTCCTCCGGCGGTGCCACCAACTCGGTGCCAGCCGCGCTGATGATTGCGTTGGCGGCGAACGACAGCGCCAGCTTGCGTCGCGCGGATGCCAACACGCGTTGGTCAAGCGGCAATGCGACGTCACCCTGTTGCCAGATGCGACCCAAAGTTTCTACGAGAGCGCTGCCGATTGGCATGTCGACGGCAATCAACTGCGGCACGGCGCTCACGCTATTGCGCACTATCGTGCGTACGCGATGACGACGCCTGCGCAGTGGGTGAGTGGCGCTCGACCACGCACGCTGCCCGCGGCCGTCGTGCCTGTTGTCATCGGTGTAGCAGTGGCGGTTGATGTTTCTCGCGACGGTGAGACTGCAGTCGCCACGTCGATCTTCGTAGTAAACGGCTTGCTCGCGCTGGTGGTCAGTCTCGCCCTGCAGGTTGCAGTGAACTACGCCAATGACTACTCCGATGGTGTGCGTGGAACCGACGAGCGACGCAGTGGTCCGCTGCGTCTCGTCGCATCGGGCGCTGCAACTGCGAGTGCCGTGAAACGTGCCGCGATGTCGGCATTCGTTGCCGCTGGCGTTGCGGGGCTCGTGCTTGCGGCGCGCACGTCATGGTGGCTCATCCCACTCGGGCTCGTCTGCATGATTGCAGGCTGGACCTACACGGGTGGTCCGCGCCCCTACGGATACGCCGGGTTTGGGGAAGTCTTCGTCTTCGTCTTTTTCGGACTAATCGCCACGGCCGGCACCACGTATGTGATCGTTCAGCAAGTATCGCGGTTGAGCGTCGTCTCGGGTGGTGTGGCGGGCTTTCTCGCCACGGCCCTGCTGGTGGTCAACAACATTCGGGACATCACCACGGATCGTGAGAGTGGTAAACGCACACTGGCAGTGCGACTTGGCGCTCGCCGCGCACGGCTCCTATACGTGCTGTGTTACTTCTGTACGTCCGTTGCAGTGGTCATTGCTGCCTTGGACGTGCCGCTCGCGCTCATCGGTCTCGTCGGTTTGCTCGCGGCATTGCCCGCGATTGCCACCGTTCGTTCCGCGACCTCGGCGGGTGAACTCATTCGCGCCCTCGGCATGACTGCCCGAGTGCAGTTGGTGGTCGGCGCACTGTACGCGCTCGGAATCATCGTTCGCTAGTCGGTTCAAGCGTCAGACGGCTCGCGGCAGCCAATCAATGATGGCGTCGACAACTTCCTGAGGTCTTTCCTGCGGCGTGCTGTGCCCGGCGCCTTCCACGAGCGCGAGCACACCGTGCGGTGCAGTGGTGGCGAGCCGTCGGGCGAGGGTCGCGTATTTTGTGTCGAGTGCGCCAGCAATCGCCAAGAGCGGCTGCGGGATCGTTTGCAATCCTTGCCACAACGGCAGTTGTCGACCTTGGCCGCAGTTGCGCAGACTCATCGCCAAACCCTCGGCAGTGTTGCCAAGCCGGTCACTCATACCAGCCTGCTCGCGCGTCAGTTCGGCAAAGAGCGGTTGGTCAAGCCACTCGTCCAGAAATGCCGCAACACCAACCGACTCCAGGTGTTTCGCCAAGTGTTCGTCGGCGACTACACGCGCTTCCCGTTCGGATTCGTTCTCCAATCCGGCGGTGCCGCTGACCGACACCGCGCCCCGCACGAGCAGAGCGTGGTCGATGAGCGCGCGCAACGTAAGACGCGCACCGAGCGAATAGCCGACATACACGGCCGGACCGCCACACTGCACCAACAGGCGCGCCGCTTCTTCGAACCCGGCAGAGACGTGGGACGACTCGCCATGTCCCGGCAGATCGACGAGCACGCACCGCAAACCCGCATCCCGGCGGCACATCTCACGGGCGACGGGTCGCCACATTGCCCGTGTCTGGGTGAAACCATGGCTGAACACCACGACACGTTCACCGTCGCCATGCGTCTCGCTCGCGAGTTGCGTAGTCACGATGGGCCGAGGCGTTTCAGCAGTCGTTCGAATGTCGCGGAGTCTTGCGCCCCAGGCACGGCGAACGAGTCGTTGATGACGAACGTCGGCACAGCCGCGATGTCGCGCGCGGCAACCCACGCCAAGTCTTCCTGCACGGCGCGGAGCGAAGGTTCGTCAGGCGCTTCAGAGGAAAGACGCTCGGCGAGTGCGGCATGGTTGAAACCGACCCTCTCGGCACACTCAACGAGGGTGTCGACACGAGAGATGTCCTTGCCCTCGGTGAAGTAGGCGCGCATGATCGACTCGTTGACGAGAACCTGCAGGTCGGCGGCACCGCCGTTGGTGGCACCGTGATCGATGGCGCGATTTTCGAGAGCATGGCGTTCCACGATCTTCAGCAAGCGGTGGGCCCGCATCGTGTTGGCACGAATCGCGCGGTGCATGTTGAAGGTGATTCCTTCGTCGGCGGCCACCTTCGTTACATCGGCCAGAATCCGTTCGGCATGCTGCTCGCCACCGAACTTTCTTGCGTACGCCTCACGCACCGGCACAGGTGAATCAAGCGGCGCGTGGGGGTCGAGTAGATACGCGCGATGGCGCACCTGCAGGTCAAGCGTCACACCGTCATCGGCAAGGCTGGCCACTGCCCGCTCGAATCGGCGTTTACCGATATAGCACCACGGGCACACCACATCGGAAGCAATTTCCACCCGCACTGCTGCCACGATAGAGGCATGCAATCGGCCGATGTGACCGCCACGTTCTGCGCCACGCTGGTTGATGAGTGGCGCGCACTCGGGGTTCGCCATGCGGTGTTGTCACCAGGTTCACGTTCGACACCGATGGTGCTGGCGCTGAGTGACGCCGCAGATCTGCGTCTGGAGGTGTTCCATGACGAACGCAGTGCGGCATTTGCGGCCTTGGGTGCGGCGAAGGCAAGCGGTGTGCCGACCCTCTTGCTGTGCACTTCCGGCACGGCAGCGGCGAACTTCTATCCGGCAGTGGTCGAAGCATCACATGCCGAGGTTCCGCTCATCGTGCTGACCGCCGACCGCCCGCCCGAATTGCAAGGTGTTGGCGCTCCACAGACGATCAATCAGAAGCATCTCTATGGCGGCGTCGTACGCGCGTACGTCGATCTCGGCGTGGCCGACGATGATCGCAGCGACGAGTGGCGGCGCACCGCGCGGCGCGTGTACACGAGTGCGACCGGCGAGCGACCGGGGCCCGTGCAGATGAACCTGCCCTTCCGTGAACCACTCGTGGGAGTCGCCGGAGAAATGCCAGCGCGCGATGATGCAAGTCCCGGATTGCAGGGACGATTCGGCGCATCACGGTTCAAACCGGTCGGCACCGAGATGCTGTCGAAACTGGGCATGCGACTGCGCGGTAGGCGCGGTGTAATCGTCATTGGTGCGCGAGGCGTCTCGCCGGCGGCGGTGTATCGGCTCGCTGCGCAACTTGCGTGGCCGATTCTGGCCGACCCGCTCAGCGGTTGCCGGAGTGATGCTCTGACCTTGATCCGTCATGCGGATGCGTGGCTGCGTGAGACCGATATCGCAACTTCATTGCGACCCGAGGCGGTGCTGCGTTTCGGCGCGTTGCCTGCATCAAAGGTCGTCAACGGCTGGTTGCGTGATTCGCAGGCAGAAGTCACCGCAGTGACTCAATCGCCATTCCTCATCGACCCCGAGCGCCAGGTGTCGATGCACGTGGTCACCAACGCCGAACGGTTCTGTGCAGACCTCGAGCAGGTTGTGGCACCGCATGATGGGGGGTGGCTGCAGCGCTGGACCGCTGCCGAAGCTGCCGCACGTCGCGTGTTTGCGGCACAACTTGACGATGAGGCGACCCTCAGCGAACCCGGTGTAGCCCGCGCCGTGCTTGCCGCACTACCACGGGAATCACAACTCGTCGTATCTTCGTCGATGCCGATTCGTGACGTCGAGTGGTACGCCGCGTCAACTGACCACGTCCGCGTAATGGCGAATCGCGGTGTGAACGGCATTGACGGCGTGGTCTCGACCGCCGTCGGGGTGGCGTTCGCGAGCGGTCAGCCCACTGGCTTGCTCATCGGCGATGTGGCCTTCCTGCACGACTCAAATGGTTTGATCGATCTGGTGAACCGCCAGGTCGACCTGCGCATCGTGGTGGTTGACAATCGTGGGGGCGGCATCTTTTCGTTCTTGCCGCAACGCAGCACGCTTGGTGAAGACCGCTTCGAGCGCCTGTTCGGCACCCCGCACGCGTCCGACTTGGCGGCGCTGGCGGCGGCGCACGGTCTGAACACCGAGTTCGTCTCGAGCAGCGCCGAGTTGCGCACCGCGGTGGGGCAGAAAGGCCCGCGCGTCATCATCGTGCGTACCGATCGTGACGCGAACGTCGCTCGTCACGATGAGCTCCACCGGCTGGTGATTGCGGCGGTAAGGGCTGGTTGAACCGAGCGGTGACGCGCGGCGCTACGGGCGCACGATTGCAGCCAGCATCGCCTGAAACTTGGCCTGCGTTTCGGCGAGCTCATGGTGCGGGTCGCTCTCGGCAACGATGCCGCCGCCGGCAAAGAGTCTCGCTGAGCGTCGGTCGGCAGAAAACTCGGCGCACCGAATAGCGACGGCCCACGTGCCGTTGCCGTGACGATCGACCCAGCCGACCGCACCGCCGTAACGTCCGCGCCGCACACCCTCGTGTTGGGCGATGAGTCGCAGCGCGGCGTCACGAGGATGTCCGCCGAGGGCCGGCGTCGGGCTCAGCGCACCAACGAGATCGACGACGCTGGGCAGTGGTTGCGACAGTCGGCCTTCGATCCGTGTTCCGAGATGTTGCACGTTGGCCACCGCGATCACGTCGGGTTCTGGCTGCCAATCGAGATACGAGCACCAGGGCAGCAATGTGTCGTGCACCATGTCGATCACCACACGGTGCTCGATTTGATTCTTGGCGCTCGCCCGCAGTTCGGCGGCAAGCCGTGCATCGGCGGGCGGGTCTCCGGTGCGCGGGCAGGTTCCGGCCAACGGGAGGCTGCGGATTTCATCGCCAATTCGCTCGACCAACAACTCGGGGGACGCCCCGACCAAACCGTCGATGCTGTAGCGGTAGCTCGAACCAAAGGAAGCCTTCAGCCGCTTGAGCAGCGCCTGAAGATCGATCGCCTGCGATGCCTCCACGATGATGTCGCGTGCGATGACTGCCTTGGTGATGTCGCCACGTCGCACGGCATCCCGAGCCGCGGTGACGGCAGCGAGGTAGGAATCGACTGCCACGCCCGGGCGGATCGAGAACGAGTTGCCGTGTGATATCGGTGCTGCCCTCACCCCGAGAGTGGTTCGCACCAGCGTTTGATCGCCGGCCGCAAAGGTGACCCACGCTTCACCCGACGCACTCTTGCCAACCACAATGCGCGGCACGATGGCAACCCGCTCGGTGCCCGCGAAATCATGCCAACCGAGCGCCACACCGCCACTTCCCGGCGCATCAACGATGTCGTCGCAGCGGGCCTCCGACAGGAACGCGCTCGCATCACCGAGTGGCACCCGTGCCAGTTCGCCGATACCGGCAAAGCCCACGCCGTCGCGCACGAACAGCACGCCGTCCCTACCGGCGATGTCGTTCAGGTCACGCTCGCCGTCAGCGAACTCGCGCAGCGGACGCGTGATGAGTTGCATGGTGGTGCTCGTCAACGACGTGTGCCCGTGAGCAATTGGGTGAGGCCCCCGGATAGTTGCCGATGACGCACGTCAACGAACCCGGCGGCAGCGAGCATCTTCGACAATTCGGTCGGTGGCGGGAGATACGACACGCTGCGCGGCAGATAGCGGTAGGCGGGGCCGTCAGACAAGAGCGCGCCGATTCTCGGCACGATGCGCCCGAAGTAGATCGAGTTACCCAGGCGAATGAGCGGGTTCGTCGGCACTGACACATCCAGCAGTGCCACGCGACCACCGGGTTTCGCGACGCGGGACAACTCCGCAAAGAACGACCGCAGGTCGACAAAGTTGCGCAGCGCAAACCCGCACGTCACACCCTGCACGGATGCATCGCGCACGGGAAGACACAGCGCGTCGGCCTGTGTGCGGGGGGCCCTGCTCGTATCGGCGGCCAACATGCCGTAGGAGAAGTCGAACGACAGCGGGCGCAGACCGTGGTGCTGCAATTCGCGGCAAAAGTCCCCGGTGCCGCTCGCGAGGTCGAGCACCAGCGACTCCGCAGGTAGTTGCAGAGCGCGCACTGTCGCCCTGCGCCAGCGCACGTCGAGCCGGAAGGTCATGAGGCGGTTCACCATGTCGTAGCGCGGTGCAATGGCGTCGAACATGTCCTGCACGGCGCGCGCCTTGTCGGCCCCGGTGGGCAACGCGTCGGTATCCCAGCTGCGCTGCGAGCGACCCATTGGGGCAAGGCTACGGTGGGCTCGCCTCGTCGTCCGGGCGTTTCGTCAGGCACACTGGTCACATGATCGACTTCACCTTTCCGCCCGAAGTAGAAGACGTCCGGTTGCGAGTGCGGTCGTTCATGGATGACGAAGTGCGACCCCGTTGGGACACCGTCGACCAAAAGGATCGCAAGCAAGTGGTGCAGGCAATCGTCGAGTTGCGCAAGAAGGCACGTGACGAGGCGAAACTCTGGCTGCCGCACATGCCCGCCGAGTGGGGCGGCATGGGTCTCGGACCGACGGCGATGGCAGCCGTTTCGGCCGAGGCGGCAAAGGTGGGCATCGGGCCGTTCGTGCTGAATGCGCAGGCACCCGACGAAGGCAACCAGCACACGTTGTTGCACTGGGCCACGCCTGAACAGAAGGAGAAGTACCTGCGGCCGCTGTGCGAGGGTACTGCTCGCTCGTGTTTCGCAATGACTGAACCCGAAGTCGCCGGAAGCGACCCGACATTGATTCGCACGCACGCCTATCAAGACGGTGACGAATGGGTCATCAACGGTCACAAGTGGTTCATCTCCGGGGCCCGCGGAGCGCAGTTCGCCTTGCTCGTTGTCCGCACCGAGGACGCCCCAGAGATTCCGCAAGCGGCGAACTCGTGCTTCATCGTCGACATCCCGAGTGAAGGCTTCAATATCGTGCGCGACATTGAGACGATGTCAGGTGGTCACAATCACTGCGAGATCGAGATCAACGATCTTCGTGTACACAACCGCCAGATGCTCGGTGGTCGCGGCCAAGGCCACCTGCTCGGCCAGTACCGACTTGGACCGGCGCGTCTGGCGCACTGCATGCGCTGGATTGGTCAGGCGGAGACTGCACTCGACATGATGGTCGATCGCGCGTTGAACCGCTACTCGCATGGTTCGCTGTTGGCAGAGAAGCAAGGTATCCAATGGTTGATCGCCGATTCAGCGATGGAGCTCTACCAATGCAAGTTGATGGTGCTGCACGCGGCGTTCAAGATCGAAAAGGGTCTGCCGTTCACGTCGGAAGTTTCGATGGCGAAACACTTCGTCGCCAACAGTCTCTGGCAGATCGTCGACCGTGCCATCCAAGTGCACGGCGCGCTCGGGTACTCGACCGACACACCGCTCGCGCACATGCTGACACAGGCACGTTGGAGCCGGTTCGCCGACGGCGCCGATGAAATCCACCAAATGCGCATCGCCCAACGCACGATCGCGGCGTACAAGGACCACGGCACCACCAAGAGCGCGACAGGGGACTTGCCACTATGAGCACGGCACCGATTTTCGGGGTATTCATGCCGCAGGGCTGGAAGATGGAACTCGCCGGCATCCCAGACGACCAGGCGAAATGGGCGAAAGCCGTGGAGATTGCGGTGCGGGCCGAACAACTCGGTTTCGATTCGATTTGGGTATACGACCACTTTCATAACGTGCCCAAGCCGGCCCACGAAGCGGTGTTCGAATGCTGGACGACGATCGCCGCGATCAGTCAGCGAACATCGCGCATCCGCCTCGGCCAGATGGTCGGCTGCAATTTGTACCGCGAGCCTGCGCTGTTGGCCAAGATCACCTCGACGGTCGACGTGATCAGCGGTGGGCGGCTCGATTGGGGCATCGGCGCGGGTTGGTATGAAAACGAGTGTCGCGGGTACGGCTATCCGTTCCCGGTGCCAAAGGAACGGATTGCGATGCTGCGGGAGTGTGTGGAGATCGTGAAGTCAATGTGGACGGAGAAGGAGACCACGTATCACGGCAAGTACTACACGCTGGAGCGTGGCAACTGTGACCCGAAGCCCCTGCAAAGGCCGCGTCCGCCGATCTGGATTGGTGGCGGCGGTGAGCAACTCACGCTGCGAGTCGTGGCGCGTCACGCCGACTACGCGAACTTTGGCGGCACCGTCGACGACTTCAAGCGCAAGAAGGCAATTCTCGCCGATCACTGCCGCGCTGTCGGGCGTGACTTTGACGAGATTCAACTCACGTGGTCGCCGGAAATCTTCATGCGCGAGACGGAAGCCGAACTCGCACGGGCTGGTTCACGCAGTCTCTGGGGCCACTCACTCGAGCAGTGGAGGGCCACCTCGCTCGTCGGCACCCCGGAGCAGGTCAGCGAGAAGATCGCCGCGTATCGGGCACTCGGCTGCGTCGGTTTCGTACCATGGTGCGCCGATTATCCGGAGACCACCACGCTCGACTTGTTCGCCGGGGTAGCGAAGGACCTCCGCTAGGCGAAGTAGGTGCGGAAGACGAGTTCGGCCACGCAACTCGGCTTCTTTGCATTCTCGATTTCAAAGGTCGCCTCGAGCGTTATCTGCACGCCACCGGCGATGTCTTCGACGTTCAGCAACTTTGCACCCACACGCAAACGCGAGCCGACGGGCACCGGCGATGGAAATCGAATCCTGTTGGCGCCGTAGTTGACGCCCATTACCGCGCCTTCGATGCCGTAGATCTGCGGCAGCAACGACGGCCCGAGCGAGAGCGTGAGGTATCCGTGCGCAATTGGCGCGCCGAACGGTCCCTGCTTGGCCTTCTCCACGTCGACGTGAATCCATTGGTGATCGCCCGTCGCATCGGCGAAGGTGTTCACCATCTCCTGCGTGACGGTGAGATAGTCGCTGTAGCCGAGGTGTTGCCCGACGTGTGCCTTGACGCCTTCGGCGCCCTTCATGATCGTTTTTGCCATGGCTCAGTGATACCAGATTCGCTGGTGTTCGCGGCTCTGCGGGTGCAAAACCAGCGCCAGGACGGCCACATCAAATGCGAACGAGAGCAGACTGCCGCCAAAGATGCGGAACCGTAACGACGCCCCGATCTGGGTGTAGGCGATGAAGGTGAGGACGAACGGCGATGCCGCCGCCCCGACCGCGATTCGCCAGCCCAATTTGCGTTCGTTCGCCATGAGAAACCCACCGAGAACATAGGCCGCCACGATGGCGAGCCCGAAGAAAAAGCCGAGCGAGTAGCGCACGCGGAAGTAGTGCAGCACGCCGCCGCCATCGATCAACTCGACCAACGCGAAGAACCCGTTGATGTACAGCAGCCAAGTGGCGATCTGCAAAGTTTGCGGTTGCATGCGATCAAGCCATTTGCGTCGGTCGAGCATGCGTCGAGTCTGGCAGATGCGGCTCGTTAGCGTGCATGCGGATGCGCAGCGGATTCGTGAGCCTCGTCGGTCGGACCAACGTCGGCAAGTCGAGCCTCATCAATGCGATGTGCGGACGAAAGGTGACGATCGTCTCGGACAAGCCGCAGACGACGCGCACCCGTGTGCGGGCGGTGCTGCATCGTCCGGATGCCCAGCTCGTGTTCGTCGACACCCCCGGCATTCACAAGCCCGTGAGCGAACTGGGGCGACGCGTCAACGCGACCGCCGTGGAGGCGATGCGCGAGGTGGACACCACTGCCCTCGTCGTTGACGCGACGATGACCTACGGGCGTGGCGACCAGTTCGTCGCCAAACAGCTCGCCATGGCACGGAGCGTGGTCATTCTCAACAAGATCGACGCCACGTCGCACGCGAAGGTCGCCAAGCAGCTGTCGGCGTTGGCCGAATTGGATGCTGCGGCGTACTTTCCGGTGTCGGCAAAGACCGGCGAGGGTGTGCGGGTGCTCGTCGACTGGCTGGCGAACCACGTGCCGGAGGGCGAGGCGATGTATCCCGCCGACGTGGTGCGCGAGACGCCGGACACCGCCTGGGTGGCTGAACTCGTGCGGGAGCAACTGCTGTGGGAGATGCGCGAGGAGTTGCCGTATTCCATCGCCACGCGCGTCACGGAATACGAATGGCCGCGCATCCGCTGCGAAATCATCGTCGAGCGGGAGAGCCAAAAGGGCATGGTCATCGGCAAGGGTGGTGCAATGTTGAAGCATGTCGGCACCGCCGTGCGCAAACAGTTGGCTGATGGCGCGTATCTGGAGTTGCACGTCGTGGTGGACGACGGCTGGCAGAACCGTCCCGACCGCATCGAACGGCTGGGGTATTAGTCGCGGGTCGACAACACCGCCAGGTAATCGTCGTAAGTCACCGCCGCACCCGGGGCGGTCAAGTCGCCACCGCCACGCGGTATCTGAATGTCCGCGCCGTCGACGCTGAAGATCACCTGACCGATGCCGGGGCGTCGCGTGAGTGTGAGTACGAGCTGCGCAATCGCCAAACGCTGATCGAGCGGCTCCAACTCCGACAAGAACGGGGCAGTCGACCCGATGCGCGCCACCCCGCGGCGAATCTCGATGGTTGCAGTCAACCCGCGCGGCAATGCACTGCGCAAACCCGCGCTCTCGGTTTGCGGATCCAAGCCAGCGAGCAGCGTGTCAAGCACTTGGGTCGGCGTAGCCGGACTCACGATGCGGCGTTCCGATCGCACGACACGATTGGCACTCACGAAGTAGAGCTCGACGTTGTCATACAGCACTTCGGCCACGGTCGTGGTGGTGTTCTCCACCGGGGTAGGCACCGTCGTGGTGGTCGACGTGGTCGTGGTGGTAACCAGCAATACGTCGGGCACCTCACTGGGGGCGAGCGGGACGAACCGACCCTCCTCGGGGACGCCACAGGCGGCCACTGTCGCGACGAGCGCGGCGCCGGCGATCGCAGTTACGAATTTCATCCCGCATCCCCGGCCGGAATCACGACAACGAAGCGGGCGCCGCCACTCGGTGATGTGGTGACGTACGCGCGACCCCCGAGGGCGAGAGCATGTTCTGCCACGATCGCCAAACCCAGCCCGCTTCCCACGCTGTTGCGTGATGCGGTGCCGCGGGCGAAGCGCTCGAAGATTCGTAGCCGTTCGCTGACCCCGATGCCCGGCCCGTTGTCATCGACGATCAACAGATAGTTGCCGTCGTCGTCGCTGCTCACCAAGATTTCCGAGGCGCCACCGGCATGGTCGCGGGCGTTGTCCAAGAGATTCAGCAGAATGCGCTCAACACGGCGACGGTCGAGAAGCACAAGGTCGTCGCTTCCAAGATCCGACACCACGAGAATCGAGCCGTAGCCATGACGACTGGCGATGCGCTCAACGAGTGCCGCAAGATGCAACTCTTCGCGGTTGTCTTGGCCGGCGCGCGCATCGAGACGACTCAGCTCGAGCAGGTCGAGCACCGTGCGATCGAACCGGCGCACCTGCGTGGTGATGATGTCGAGGGCCTGACGATTGCGGTCGGAAAGTTCCTCGGCGCGCCCCTTCAGCACCTCGACTGCGGCGCCAAGTGATGTGATGGGCGAGCGCAACTCGTGGCTCACATCGCTGGCGAAACGCTCCTCGCGTTCGATGCGCTCTTGCACGGCATCTGCCATACCGTTGAAGCTTGCGACGAGACGTTGCAAGTCGGGGTCGCTCTCTGGTTCGAGGCGCGTCGCGAGCGACCCGCCCGCGATCGTGGTCGCGGCTTCCGTGACTCGTCGCAACGGCACGAGCACACTGCCGCTGAACAGGAAGCCCAACACGCCAGCCACGACGGTGATGGCGAGCACCGCGACGACGAGAATCGAACGAATTATGCCCAGCGTGTCTGCAACGTCGTCAATCGGGAACACCTCGAAGTAGGTCGCATCAATCGCCGGAATATCAATTGCCACGGCCTCGTATGGTCGATCGCGGAAGTCAACTCGTTGCACACCACTCGTGCCGCTGATGGCGTCACGCACGAACGCAGTCGGCAGATTCGACTGTGTGAACCGCAGCGGCGCCTGTGCGTAGAACAAGTCTTCGGTGCCGAGGTGCAGCACGGCGAAACCACCAGGCTGGGTGCGCAAGTCGGTGACCACTTCTCCGGCATCGGCACGACTCGTGCCGACCAGCGTGCGGACCAGTTGTGCGTTTGCAATCGCCTGGTCACGCGCCGACGATGTGGCCTTGTCGACCAGGTAATTGCGCGTCGCAGCGAACGTGACGATGCTGAGGATCACCACACCGATGAACGTGGCCAGCGAGAAGTAGGCCACGATGCGTGTGCGCAATCCAGGTCGCAGCGGCGCCCGCGCCTGCGGGGTGAGTGTCTCCGTGGTAGCGGCCACACGTCAAGCATGGCGCAAGCAGACGTTGAGCCGGCGGGGCCAAGGGGGAGCATGGCCCGCGCCGACTCGCCCTCCAACCTGGTCGCCCGAGATGACGGCAAGCCTGTCGAACTGTGCGTTTTGTGTAACGATTCGACTTTCTTTGGCAGACTGCTTCGACATGGCACAGGTGCTCTTGGTGGAGGACGATGCGGCCATCCGTGCGGCCCTCAGCCTGGCGTTGGAAGACGAGGGCTACGCCATCATTCAGGCACCCACTGGCCGCGTTGGACTATCGCTTGCGGCCAGCGAGCAACCCGATCTCGTGCTGCTCGATTTGCGCCTGCCCGACGTGTCGGGGTTCGAGGTGTGTCGTGAGATTCGTCAGAAGAGCAACGTGCCGATCATCATCGTGACGGCCCAGACCGACACGCACGACTTGGTGGCCGGGCTCGAGGCGGGCGCCGACGACTACGTCACCAAGCCGGTGAACACCAAGGAATTGGCGGCGCGCATTCGGGCGGCCCTGCGACGTTTGGTGCGCGAAGTATCGGGGCGTTCACCCGACGTCACGAGGTTCGGCGATGTCGAGTTGCATCGTGAGGCGGGCATCGTGAAGAAGGCTGGGGTCGAAGTGGCACTGACCAAGACCGAACTGCGGCTACTCATCGAGTTCGCCGATCATCCGAACATGGTGCTGAGCCGCGATCAATTGCTTGAGCGCGTGTGGGGTTACGACTATCTCGGTGATAGCCGCTTGGTGGATGCGCACATCCGCCGCCTCCGTGTGAAGATCGAGGATTCGCCCAACGACCCGCGTTACATCATCACGAATCGCGGTCTTGGTTACCGGTTTCTGCCTGGCGCTTGATGTAGAACTGCTCGACCTCATCGAGTGAGCTCGTCTCGGGCATGTGCGCCACACCGTGCAGCACCTGCGATTTGTAGCGCCGTTTGGCGAGACGCGGGTCGAGAATGGCGACGACTCCGTGATCGGTGTTGGTACGAATGAGGCGACCAGCCGCTTGCGCCAGCGACACCGCAGCGATCGGCACGTCGATGGTGATGAACGATTCGCTTCCGACTTGTTCACGGCGGGCGTCAAGCAGTGGATCCTTCAGCGCGGGGAACGGCACCTTGTCGATGATCACCAGGCGCAGGGCGTCACCCGGCACGTCGACACCCTGGAAGTAGCCGCGCGTCGCAAAGAGGCACGCGTGGATGTTGTCACGGAAACTGTCGAGCAACATCTTCTTTGGCATGTCGTCTTGCGCCAGCAAGTCGATGCCGTTGCCCAGGTTGCCCCGCAGCGCGCCCGCCGCATCGCGAAGTGCCGACCAACTCGTGAACAACACCAGCGCTGAGCCATTCGACATCTCGATGTTTTCAGCGATACGACGGTGCACGGCCTCGGCGCGATCGTTGGCGTTCGGCTCGGGCAGGTCGTTGGCGAGATACAAGAGCGACTGGCGGTGGTAGTCGAACGGACTCGCCACGTGCACGATGTCGTCCGCATCGACCGCCACGCCCAGTCGTTGCGGCAAGCCGGGTGGAATTGTGGCGCTCGTCAGCACGGCAGCACCATCCATCCACACGGGGGCCAGCACTCCGTTGACGCGCAGCGGGGCCGCGGTCAATCGCGGTGCATTGCGATTTTCGGTGACGAAACTGACGATGTCGCTCGAACTTTCGAGCACTCTCTCGACGTCCTTCCGCAATCGCTCGAGTGTCGACTTCGCGCGCAGCACTTCCGGCTTTTCGTCGTTCGTCTTGTCGATCTGATCGAGGATGAGTCGCGTTTGCGCAGCGGTCTGCCGCAGTGCGGCATCGAGATCTGCCGGCAAGGCGCTGCGGAATCGCTCGCCGAGATGACGGCGGAGCACCTCCTCGGTTTCGGTGGCGGTCTTGGTGAGGGCGTTGACCACCTTCTGGCTGCTGACCGCCCGGCGACTGACTTCGGCCGCGTTGGCGATGCCGCGCGGTGTGATGACGACCGATGCCGTGTCACTGATGACGTCTTCGAGTTCGTGCACTTCGTCGAATACCACCACGTCGTGCGGCGGCAGAAATTCACGCTGCTGCTGCAGGTCGAGCCCGTAGAGACTGAAGTTCACGACCACCACGTTGGCGCTGTGGGCGCGGTCGCGGGCCAACTCGGTGAAGCAAGTTTCGCCGAACTGACACTTCGCCTTACCCGGGCACTCGTCTGACGACAGGCTCACCTTGCGCCACGAGCCGTCGCCGAACGGGAAGGGCACATCGGATGAATCGCCGGTCGGCGTCTTGTCGGCCCACTTCACGAGCTTGCGTACCTCCCGCTGCACGTCGGCAGATGCATCGTCGAGTTCCAACTGGTCGTGACCCGTCTCGATTTCCGACACGCGTTGGCGACACAGATAGTTGTTGCGCCCTTTCAACACGGCCCACGTGAAGGCCAGATCGTCGTCTTCGGCACAGACTCCTTGCAACATCGGCAAGTCGACGCTCGCCAACTGATCCTGCAGGGCCTTCGTATAGGTCGCAACGACGGCGGTCTGCCCAGCGGCGAGTATCGGCACCAGATAGCCGAGCGTCTTGCCCGTGCCTGTGCCCGCTTGTATGACGAGTGTGCCGCCACCCTCAATCGTGTCGGCGACGTGGCGCACCATCTCTGCTTGGCCGTCGCGATGCTCGGCGTGCTCCAGGTGGGCGAGCACGCGCTCCAGCAGGCGAGCAGCCTTCCTGGCGGCCGGCGTCATGCTTGATGCGAACGCGCGAGTGCCATTGCCTCGTCGAGTTGACGTGCACCAAAGTCGGGCCACGAGCAGTCGGTGAAGTAGACGCGGGCGCGGGCGGCCTGCCACAACATGAAGTTGGAGATGCGTGTCTCGCCGGAAGTGCGCACGAGTACATCGACGGGCGGCAACTTCGCGTCGTACAACTGCGCTGCAATGTCGTGGGTCGTGAGCCTCCGGGCCTTGCGGACAGCACGAACGATTTCGGTGCGACTTCCGTAGTCAAACGCGACGGTCAGCACCATGCCGGTGTTGTGTTTGGTGTCTTCGATCGCCTGACGAATTGCCTTCTGCACGTTGGCCGGGGAGCGCGAGCCTGGTTCATCGAAGGGACGACCGATCCAGTTGACCCGCACGTTGTTGGCGTTGAGCTCTTCGATGCGGCCGAACAACTTGCGATGCAAATCCAGGATGTGACGCACCTCCGACGGCGGGCGGACCCAGTTTTCGGTGCTGAACCCGAAGACGGTTAGCCAGCCCACGCCCCGATGGGCCGCCTCGCGAACGACGGTGGCCAATGCTTCTTCGCCAGCCGTGTGCCCGGCCGTGCGCGGCAACCCGCGCCGCTTAGCCCAGCGACCGTTGCCGTCCATGATGCAGGCGATGTGCAGGGCGCCCGACGCGACGGGCGACGAGGGATCCGACGGCGGGCTGGAAGACGTCATGATGCGCATCAGAAACTACTTGCTAGTGCGAGGATGTAACGGTGGTATCGCGCACGAATCTGTCCCACGTCCTGGTGTGTGCCGGCACCATCTCGGAATGGGCGGCGACCGATGCGGCGCAGTGGAAGGAGCGCCTCGACTTGGTGTCTCATGCCGCCCATGGCGGTGGTGCCGCGTGGGCCACGATCGTGCCGTACGGGGGCGGCAGCGCGCAGGAGGGCGAACACCTGCGCGCCATGTTGTGCGACCAGTGTGGCGGGGAGCGGTATGCCGACCGCGTCGTCGTGCTGGGTGCAGACGGGGTGACCGTCATCGTTGATCCGTGTGCCGACGGGCAAGAACGCATCGCCAAGGCAGCGAGCAAGGTCGGCGCTTCACAGATCACTGAACAGCGATTGGCGGCATCCATCTCGGCCCCCGCACCGGACGAACCCGACCTCGTGATCGTGCTCGGGAGAGCCGTCGACATGCCGCCATCGCTCGTATGGGAGTTGGCGTACGCCGAGATCGTCTTTCTTGATGCCCCCTGGACCGGCTTGGATGCCGAGCACCTCGAGATGGCGATCGACGACTATGCGCGTCGCGACCGACGCTTCGGCGGAATCGATTCCTGATGCCGCTGTACCGCGATGTCGGCGTCGTCGTCCGCACCCACAAACTGGGGGAGACCGACCGCATCGTCACGATCGTCACGCAGGATTCGGGCAAGGTGCGTGCCGTCGCAAAGGGCGTGCGCAAGCCAGGGTCGCGGTTCGGGTCGCGACTCGAACCGTTGAGCCACGTGCAAATACAGCTGTATCGAGGCCGCGACCTCGACATCGTGAACCAGGTGGAACTCGTGGAGACCGCGAGTGCGCTGCGCAACAACCTCGAAGCCACCACCGACGGGTTGGCGATGTGCGAAGTCGTCGAGCAACTGGCCCACGACCGTGAACCGAGCCCGCATCTGTATCGCATGTTGGTGGGTGCGCTGCGCCAATTGAACACCGCGTTTTCGCCACTCGTGTTGCCCGCACTGCAGTTGCGGCTGCTCGCGACGGAAGGTGTCGGCCCGTGCGTCGATCAGTGCGTCGTGTGCGGCACGCGCGAAGATCTCCGGGCCTTCGACGTCGGCGCCGGGGGCGTGCAGTGCCGTGCGCACAAACGGGGTCTCGGCATCTCCGGTGAAGCGCTGAACATCGTGCAATCAATCCTCGATGGTCGCGTGGCGGTGGTGCTGCAACGAACCTCGCCGTCCGTCGCAGTCGTGCGCGAAGTAACGGAACTTGCCCGCATCGCGATGGAGCACCACCTCGAGCGGCGCATTCGCGCGTCATCACTGTTCAAGGCACCGCATCCGGGCTGAATTGCCAGAGTCGCAAAGCCCCAACTCGGTAGCCTGACTCACGTGCCAGCGAAAGATTTGGACCAAATCGTCAATCTCTCGAAGCGGCGCGGCTTCGCCTTTCCGAGTGCGGAAATCTACGGGGGTTTCCGTTCTTCCTACGACTACGGCCCGCTCGGTGCTCTGATGCTGCGCAACGTAAAGGACGCTTGGGTGCGCGCCGTGGTGCAGCAACGCACCGATGTGGTGTTGATCGACGCGGCGATCCTCAACCCGCCGCAGACCTTCGAGGCGAGTGGTCACCTGGCCAACTTCAGTGATCCGCTCGTCGACTGTACGGTGTGCAAACAGCGTTTCCGCCAAGATCAGCTCGCTGCGCGCGAATGTCCGCAAGAAATGAAGGGCTGCGCCTTCACCGAAGCACGGGCGTTCAACCTGATGTTCAAGACGCACGCCGGCCCGCTCGAAGGGGCGGGCACCGAGGTGTACCTGCGACCCGAAACCGCGCAGGGCATGTTCGTCAACTTCGCCAATGTGCTCGCGACCAGTCGCAAGAAGCCGCCGTTCGGTATCGCGCAGGTCGGCAAGTCGTTCCGTAATGAAATCACGCCGGGCAACTTCATCTTCCGCACCCGTGAGTTTGAACAGATGGAACTCGAATTCTTCGTGCCGCCCAGCGAGGGTCCGCAGTGGTACGACTATTGGAAGACCGCGCGTCTTGATTGGTATGTGGATCACGGCATCCCGCGCGAGATGTTGCGGTTGCGCGAGCACGAGAAGGACGAGTTGTCGCACTATTCGGCCGGCACCTGTGACATCGAGTTCTTGTTTCCGTGGGGTTGGGACGAATTGGAGGGCATCGCACAGCGCACCGACTACGACCTCACGCAACATGCACGGCACTCCGGCCAGCGACTCGACTATTTCGACCAGACCACCAACGAGCGCTACGTGCCCTACGTTGTGGAGCCCGCCGCCGGCGTCAATCGCACGATGGCTGCCTTCCTGCTCGCGGCCTACGACGAAGACATCGTCAACGACGAGCCGCGCACCGTGTTGCGGTTGCATCCGCGCATTGCGCCGTACCAGATTGCCGTGCTGCCGCTCTCCAAGAAGGACACACTCACCCCGCTTGCGGAGCGTATTTTCGCCACGTTGTCCGGCCGCTACATGTGCGACTACGACGAGACACAGGCGATTGGTCGTCGCTACCGGCGCCAGGACGAAATCGGCACACCGTGCTGTGTGACCGTCGACTTCGACTCGTTGGAAGATGGCGCGGTCACCGTGCGCGACCGTGACACGACCGACCAAGACCGCGTGCCCGTCGCCGGTCTGCTCGGTTACTTCACCGAGCGACTCGGCTTCTGACGGGTGTGACCTACCTCGACGACATCCTGGCGTGGCATCGGCGGCGGGCCGCCGCTGACACTCGCAACATCGCAGCACTACGTGAACGGGCATTGCAATCCCAGGTCGCCCGAAACCCGGGACGGTCGGTTGATTCTTCGCGGCGCCCGTTTGCCGCTGCACTCTCGGCATCCCGGCGGTTGGCGGTGATCGCCGAGATCAAGCGTCGCTCACCCTCAAAGGGTGATCTCGACACATCGCTCGACCCGAGCGCCGTCGCGCGTGAATACGAACACGGTGGCGCAGCGTGCCTGTCGGTCTTGACCGACGCACCGCACTTTGGTGGCAGCCCCGACGACCTGCACGCCGCACGAGCGGCAACAAGTTTGCCGGTATTGCGCAAGGACTTCACCGTGAGTGACGCCGACATCTTCGATGCAGTGCTGATGGGTGCCGATGCCGTACTGCTCATCGTCGCCGCACTCACCGACGACGAACTCCAACGACTGCACGCGCTCGCCACCGAATGCGGTCTTGCGGCACTCGTCGAGGTGCACGACGAGGAGGACCTCGCCCGCGCCCTCGCGGCTGGTGCCCGGATGATCGGCGTCAACCAACGTGACCTGCGCACATTCGAGGTGGATACGCATCGGGCCGAACGGCTCGCAGCCGGAATCCCCCCTGGCGTGATCGCCGTCGCCGAGTCGGGTATCACGGGCCCGCCAGATGCACTTCGATGCGCTGCGGCGGGTTATCGCGCGGTGCTGGTCGGCGAGCACTTGGTGCTCAGCACCGACCGCGCAAAATCGCTGTCTGAATTGCAGGTCGCACTACCTTCGTAATCACGATGTTCGTCAAGATCTGTGGCATCACCAACGAAGAGGACGCGCTGCTCAGCGTCGCCATGGGCGCGACGGCCATTGGGTTCGTGTTCGCGCCGTCGAAGCGGCAGATCACGCTCGGTCGCGCTGCCGACATCGTGAAGCGTCTGCCGCCTGGCATCATCACCGTGGGCGTATTCCGCGACCATGATGTGAAGTCGGTGTCGCGGGTGATGCGCGAGGTGGGTTTGCGCGGCGCCCAGCTGCACGGTCGTGAAACGGTTTCGGAAGTCGAGCAGGTCACCGCCGAGTTCGGCTGGGTGATGAAGGCCGTCGTGGCAGGGTCGCATGATGCCGAGCAGTGCGATCGCTACCGCACGGATTTGATCCTCGTCGATTCCGCCAACCCCGGCTCGGGGGAGACCTACGACTGGTCGTTGTTGACCTCGCTGCCCAAGGGTGTGCGCTACGTGGCGTCGGGCGGGCTGACACCCGACAACGTTGGCGATGTGATTTCGCTCGTTGCTCCGTACGGCGTTGACGTGAGCAGCGGTGTGGAGCGCGAGCCCGGTCGCAAGGATGCCACCAAGGTGCGTCGCTTCGTCGCGAACGCCCAGCGCGCATTCGACGCACTTGTATCGTGAAACGGTGACTGGTCTCGCGGCTCCATCGCGTGACGGTCGCTTTGGCGAGTTCGGGGGTCAGTACGTGCCCGAAACGCTGGTGCCCGCCTGTCAGGAACTCGAACGCGCATTCAATGAGGCGTGGGCCGACCCCGTATTTCGTGGTGAGTTGACGCGACTACTGCGCGAATATGCGGGGCGTCCGTCGATCCTCACGGAGTGCCACAACCTCGGGCGGCGACTCGGCATTCGTCTTGTCCTGAAGCGCGAGGATCTCAACCACACCGGCTCGCACAAGATCAACAACGTGCTCGGCCAGGCGTTGCTCGCCAGGCGCATGGGCAAGCAGCGGTTCATCGCCGAGACCGGCGCCGGTCAGCACGGTGTGGCATCGGCGACGGCTGCGGCATTGCTCGGGCTCACCTGCAAGGTGTACATGGGGGCCGTCGACGTCGAACGACAGGCACTCAACGTCTTCCGCATGCGTCTGCTCGGGGCAGAGGTGGAGGCCGCACAATCGGGAAGTCGCACGCTCAAAGATGCGGTCAACGAGGCGATGCGCGACTGGGTGGCGAGCGTCGAGCATTCGTACTACTGCATCGGCTCGGTGATGGGCCCGCATCCGTACCCGTTCATGGTGCGACAGTTCCAAAGCATCATCGGTGACGAGGCACGCGAACAGATGCGCGAACTCACCGGTCGCGACCCGGATGTGGTGACGGCGTGCGTAGGTGGTGGTTCGAACGCGATCGGCATCTTCAGCGGATTCGTCGACACCACGGCGCGACTCGTCGGCGTCGAGCCGGCTGGCGGGGCGGCCGTCGGGCGTGGCGTGCCGGGCGTGGTGCACGGCATGAAGAGTTTCTTGATGCAGGACGAAGAGGGTCAGGTGCAGGAGGCACACTCGATATCCGCAGGTCTCGACTACCCGGGTGTCGGGCCGGAGCATTCATACCTTGCGGCGAGTGGGCGTGCCGAATACCCGAGCGTCACCGATGCGGAAGTGATCGAGGGATTTCAGTTGTTGTCGCGCACCGAGGGGATCATCCCCGCCTTGGAGTGTGCGCACGTGGTGGCGTGGATCGCCCGCGAAGCGCCGAAGATGCAGGGCAAGACCGTGCTCATGAACCTGTCGGGACGCGGCGACAAGGACGTCGCGCAGATGATGAAGGTGCTCGGGCCTCGTCTCGACGCCGAACGGCAATAGCCACCGTCGACATCACGATGGCCGGCGTTGCACTAGAGCCGCGACTGCGGGAGTTGCGCAGTGCGGGCCGCAAGATTCTCGTTCCGTATGTGACCGGTCACGTACCGGGCTGGACGGATGCGATTCGTGCGGCGGTCGCCAACGGGGCCGACGCCGTGGAGATCGGCATTCCGTTTTCAGACCCGGTGATGGACGGCCCGGTCATTCAACGGGCATCGACGATTGCGCTACAACACGGCGTGACCTTGAATGCAATTCTCGACGGTGTGCGGCACATCGACGTCGATGTTCCACTCGTTGTGATGTGCTACTACAACACCGTGTTTCGCGCCGGTCATGCCCGCTTCGCCCACCAAGTGCGCGACGCCGGTGTGGGTGCGGTGATCGTGCCCGACCTCCCGCTGGAGGAATCGGGTGAGTGGTGTGCGGCCGCCGATGCGGCGGGCCTGGCGACCGTGATGCTCGCGGCGCCGACGGCACCCGACGAGCGACTGCCACGCATCGTGGCGCGCGCGCGGGGGTTCGTGTATGCAGTCGGGTTGCTGGGCGTCACCGGCGAACGTGAGACTCTCGCAGCAAGTGCCCTCACCATCGCGCGGCGTGTCAAGGCGGTCACCGATGTTCCGGTGTTGGTCGGTGTCGGCGTCTCGGACGCCATGCAAGCCAAGGAAGCCTGCACCGTTGCCGACGGCGTCATTCAGGGAGCCGCGATCATGCGCCGCCTGCTCGATGAAGGCGTCGACTCGGTGGGTGCCTTCGTGGCCGAGGTGCGCAACGCGATCGACGAGTAGTTTCTCAACATGCTCAAACCCGGTGACAAGGCCCCCGCAATCGCGTTGCTCGACCAGCACGGCGAGAAACGTACCCTGCGGGAATTCGCCAAACGCCAGGTGCTCGTCTACTTCTATCCGAAGGCCGACACACCCGGTTGTACGCAACAGTCGTGCCTGCTCAGTGCGATCAAGGGCGAGATCGGAAGAACCGTCATCATCGGCATCAGCCCCGACACTCCAGCCAGGCAGTTGAAGTTCGACACGAAGTACAAGCTCGGGTTTCCGCTCTTGGCCGACGAAGAACACCTCGTCGCCAAGGCGTACAAGGTGTGGAAGAAGAAGTCGATGTACGGTCGTGAGTACATGGGCATCGAACGCTCGGCCTTCCTCATCGATGGCAACGGCAAGATCCGCAACGCGTGGTACAAGATTTCGCCGAAGGATACGCCGAAGTTCTTGCTCGAAGCGCTCGACGCGTAACCCCATGTCCGGATTTGCCGCACCAGCGACGGTGTTGCCGCATCGTGCCCCGTTTCTCTTCGTGGATGTCATCGACGAATTGGTGGTCGGCACACGCGCGGTCGGGCGTTGGAAGTTGCGCGGCGACGAGTGGTTCTTCGCCGGCCACTTTCCTGGTCGACCAACGTTGCCGGGCGTGCTGATGTGCGAGGCGATCGCGCAAGTTGGCGCCTATGCGTTGCTCAGCGACCCGGCACGGGCCGGCAAGTTGCCGCTCTTTGGTGGTCTCGACACGGCGCGCTTCCGGCGCCAGGTGGTACCGGGCGATGAACTCGTGATCAGCGTGGAGTTGGGACGGATGAGTGCGCGTGCCGGCAAGGGCGGGGGCACCGCCAGCGTGAATGGTGACATTGCCTGCGAGTGCGAATTGATGTTCGTGCTCGTCACCGCGTAGCGGCATACCCACGGAGCGGATCATCAACGCGTCGCGTGGCCGCGGCGCTACGAAGCGGGGCTCAGAATCAGCGAGCCGTTGTGTCCACCGAAACCAAAGTTGTTGGAGATGGTCGGGCCCGGTGTCCACGCCCGCGGCGCACCGAACACCACGTCGCACGCGATGTCGTCACCCAGGATGCTGGTGTTGGCAGTCGGCGGAATCAACTTGTGCTCGAACGACAGCAACACGGCTGCGGCTTCGAGCGCACCGGCTGCGCCGAGCGGATGACCGGTCACACCCTTGATCGAAGTCACCGGCGGCGTCGGCTTGCCGAACAGCGTTGCAACGGCCTCCGACTCCGCGCGATCATTGAGTGGCGTTGATGTGCCGTGGGCGTTGATCTGCTTGATGTCGCGCACGGTGAGCCCCGCGTCGTCGAGCGCCTGCTGCATGCAGGCCATCGCTCCGACCCCGCCGGGGGACGGGGCGGTGATGTGGTGCGCGTCCGCATTGCTCGCGGCACCGAGCACTTCGCCGATGATGTTCGCCCCGCGTGAAACGGCGAGGTCGTAACGCTCGAGCACGAACACCGCCGCGCCCTCACCGAACACGAAACCATCGCGCGTGGCATCGAACGGTTTGCTGCAGCCGGTGGTGGAGAGAGCCGTCATGTTGGCAAATCCCGCGACCGCCGTAATCGTCGCCGCCGACTCGGCGCCACCGGTAACCACCGCATCGCAACGACCCCACGCGACGAGTCTCGCCGCGTAACCAATGGCGTGTGTGGCGGCGGCGCAGGCGGTGCAAATTGTTTCTGCGGGCCCTTGCAACGCATAACGCATGGATATCGCGGCACCGCACGCGTTGGCCATCATCATCGGCACCAGGAATGGCGAGACACGGCGCTCGCCCTTTTCCATTCGGGTGATGACTTGTTCTTCCAGAGTGCGTAGTCCACCGATGCCGGTGCCAAAGATGCTGCCGATGCGCGCGGGGTCGTACGGCAGCTCGCCGCTTTGGGCGAATGCTTCGGCTGCGGCAGCGAGGGCAAACTGCTCGACGCGGTCGGAGCGCCGCGCCTCTTTCGGGTTGGCGAAGTACGGTTGCGGATCCCAGTCGGCGATCTCGACAGTCTTTGCCCCGTTGACCCCCGGCCCGAGCAGGCCCTGCCAGAACGCCCGCTGACCGATGCCGCACGGCGCGAGCACGCCGTAGCCAGTGATGGCTATGCGATGACCGGCTCCCTGCATCGGGAGCGCTACTTCGCTTTGGCCGCGATGAGGTCGAAGGCTTGACCGACGGTGGTGATGCCTTCTAGTTCCTGCTCAGGCACCTCGATACCGAACTCCGCCTCCAGCTCCATCACGAACTCGACGAGGTCGAGGCTGTCGGCTTCCAGGTCTTCCTTGAAGCGGGCTTCGCGGGTGACCTTGGATGCGTCGACCGCCAGCACGCTGACGGCGCATTTGGTGAAACGATCAAAAAGTTCCTGGCTCACGAGGGCCTCCTATTCCGCTCAACTCTACTCGTGTGAGGCGTTGCCGTTCAGTGACCCGTCCCGAGTCAGTGACCCATCCCGAGTCCGCCGTCAACGGGGATGACGGCCCCCGTGATGTACGCCGCATCGGACGAGGCAAGGAACGCAATCACGCCAGCGATCTCGTCGGGCGTGGCGATGCGCCCGAGCGGGACGAGTTCGGCGAACGCCGCCCGCTTCTCGTCGCCGAGCGCCTTGGTCATGTCGGTGTCGACGGGGCCTGGTGCGACCACGTTCACGGTGATGCTGCGGCTGCCGAGTTCGCGCGCCAGCGAACGGGCGAGACCGACGAGCCCCGCCTTCGACGCCGCGTAGTTCGCCTGCCCGGCCTGGCCGAGTAGACCGACGACGCTGGAGACGAGGATCATGCGCCCCTTGCGCGCCCGCAACATCGACTGCGTGGCGCGCTTGCACACGCGGTAGGTGCCGGTGAGGTTGGCGTCGATCACGTCGGCGAAGTCGGCTTCCTTCATTCGCAGCAACAGCCCGTCTTTGGTGATGCCCGCATTGGAGACGAGCACTTCGACCGGGCCGAGCGCCTTCTCGACTTCATCGAATGCGCGTTCGACATCCGCCTGCTTCGTCACGTCGCATTGCACCGCCACGAAGTCGCCGCTTGGCTTGGTGGAGTTGTAGGTAATCGCCACCTTGTCGCCGAGTGCCGCAAAACGCCGAGCGGTTGCCAGACCGATGCCGCGGCTGCCACCAGTGACGAGGACGACACGGCCGGGGGCGGTCATGGTTGTCTCCATTCAATGACCGCGCTGGCCGCCGTCATGCCCGCTCCGAAACCGACCAGCAAGACGATGTCGCCGTTGTGCAGTCGGCCCTTGTCGGCGGCATCGAACAGCGCGAGCGGAATCGACGCCGAGGATGTGTTGCCGGTTTCGTGCAGCACGATCGCGGTCCGTTCCAGCGGGATATCGAGCTGTCGGCAGGCGGCATCGATGATGCGCAGGTTTGCTTGGTGCGGCACGCAGAGGGTCACGTCGCTCGTCGACAGCCCCGCCTTGACCAATGATTTCTTCGCGGAGTCCACCATGACCCGCACGGCGCGACGAAATACCTCTTTGCCGTCCATATGGATGTAGCCACCAACCTCGGCGTACAGCAGGTATTCGAGCGATCCGTCGGCGTCCAGATCCCACCCGAGCAACTGGCCCGCGTCACTCGTGGCGTCGACGACTGCGGCACCCGAACCGTCGGCAAAGAGTATGGCCGTGCCGCGATCAGACCAGTTGGTAATGCGCGAGAGCGTGTCGGTACCGATGACGAGCAGTCGCCTGGCGCCGATGGCCAGCAATCCGTTGGCCACCACATAGGCGTAGACGAAACCCGAACACGCGGCGTTCACGTCGAATGCGCCGCAGCGCAGGCCAAGCGCGTTCTGCACGGTGGCGGAAGTGGCCGGCACCGTGCGATCGGGTGTGGTGGTCGACAGCACGACGCCATCGATCGATGCCGGGTCGACGCCAGCCATGGTGATGGCGCGCTGAGCCGACTCGATGGAGAGCGAAGCGGTACTGCCGCCGACATGGCGACGCTTGATGCCGGTGCGCTCGGTGATCCACTCGTCGTTGGTGTCCACCATCGCGGCGAGGTCGTCGTTGGTGAGCACCTTCTCTGGCAGGGCCGTGCCCCAACCGATAATGCGGCTGCCGGTCATCAGTGCGTCCGCAACCAAGCTACGGGTTCGCGCATCGCGAGTCGCTCACCATCGTGGGCGATGAAGTTCTGCAGAATGCCGGCGAAGGGGGAGCGCACTTCGACATCGCCGACACGGCCGAGCACGGTGCCGACGTCAATACGTGCGCCGTCGTCGAGCCCGGTCTGGGGCGTGAACACCCCGGCAGCGGGCGCCACGACGAGACGCTCCACGACGAAGAGATGCTCGCCCTCGTGCGCCGTCGTCGCTGGTGGGGCGACGGTGCTCACCCATTCGAGCAACGCATCGAGCTCGTCGGGGGTCGACACGCTGATGCTGCGCGAGCCCCCGACGGTGCGCCTCACCATTCCGGTGAGCACGCCGCCCGGCCCGAGTTCGGCGTAGCCCGCGACACCCTGGCGGGAGAGTTCGAGCAACGACTGCTTCCAACGCACCGGGCTGCAGAGTTGCGCCGACAAGAGCGAGGCCCACTCGCCACCCTCGCGATGCGAGAGCGCGTCGACGTTGGAGATGATCGGCACGTCGGAGTCGCGCGGTTGTGCGGCGGCGATCGCGGCACGCAACCGATCGCGGGCGGCGGTCATGAAGGGGGTGTGGAAGGCGCCCGACACCGGCAGCGACATCACGCGTTTGGCGCCGAGATCCTTTGCGTGTTGCGACGCCTTCTCTACGCCGTCAGAAGATCCGGCGATCACGACCTGACCCGGCGCGTTGTAATTGGCGACCCACACGTGGTCGTCGGCCCGACGGCACGCGACCTCAACGTGGTCGTCGTCAAGCCCCAGCACCGCCGACATCACACCGGGGGATTGGGTACCTGCTTCATGCATGGCATCGCCGCGCTCGAGCACGAGCCGCACACCGTCGTCGAACGCGAGCGAACCGTTCGCGGTGAGCGCCGTGTATTCGCCGAGGCTGTGTCCGGCGCACACGCTCGGTTCGATGCCGAGTCGCTCCACTGCGTCGAGCACCATCAAACTGCTGACGAACGTGGTGAGTTGTGCGTTGCGGGTGTCCTTCAGTTCCTCTGCGTCGGCATCGAGCAGGAGTCGCGCGATATCGCGACCGGCGATCGCGGAGGCTTCGTCGACAAGTTCCCAACTCTCGTGGCCGATCCACGGTCGTCCCATGCCGGGGCGCTGCGAGCCCTGACCGGGGAACAAGAACGCGAGCAACGAAACAACCTCCTCGGCAGCACGACGATGCGCTCCTCAGGCTACGAGAGTCAGGTGTCGCGGAGGCAACGGGTCGATTCGCGCTGGTCACACAGATGAAGCGGGTAAGCGCCAATCGTCGTTGGCAGTAGCCTGACGCAGCGTTGCCCGAGTGGCGAAATGGCAGACGCGACGGACTCAAAATCCGTTGCCTGGTAAGGGCGTGTGGGTTCGACTCCCACCTCGGGCACCAACGCTGACTCGTAGAATGGAGGGCCCCATGAGCGTGCAGTTACCGATGGGTATCAGCGAACGACTCGCCCGTCACCGCCTCACACGGTGCACCTCGACGCTGAAGGAGCTGCGCGAGGATCTGCGCGTCACGCGCGAACACTTCGAAGTGATGCGCGACGACGCCACCGACGCAGAACTGCGGGCCATCGTGTCGGAAACACCGAGTGCGGAAGCCATCAATCGGGAGAGTCAGGGTCACTTCGTTGCGATTCAACGGCACCTTGCACACCTCGAAGCGCGAATCGCGGAGTTCGAAAACGAACAAGACGTGCTTCTTGACACGCTCACGCGTCTTGGTCGACCACAGTCGTAGTGCGCGCCGAGTTCTAGAGTCGTCTCGTGACCACCATCGTCATCGCCGAAGACGAGGCCATCATTCGCCTCGACCTGCGCGAACTGCTGGAAGAAGAGGGCTACCAGGTGGTGGGCGAAGCAGGTCGCGGTGACCAGGCGGTCGAACTGGTCCGCGGATTGCGCCCGGACCTCGTCATTCTCGACGTGAAGATGCCCGGCATGGACGGCATCGAAGCCGCCCGCCACATCACCGCCGAGGGCGTGTGTGCGGTGCTGATACTGACCGCCTTCAGTCAGCGCGAAGTCGTCGAGCAGGCGCGCGATGCAGGTGCCGTCGCATATCTCGTGAAGCCGTTTCAGAAATCCGATCTCGTACCTGCGATTGAATTGGCGATCGCCCGCTATGCAGAGACCAAGGCACTCATCGCCGAGGTGGGCGAACTCACCGAGCGCCTCGAAGTGCGCAAGGTGATCGACCGGGCAAAGGGTCGGCTCATCGACGCCCACGGCATGAGGGAGTCGGACGCATTCGCATTCATCCAGAAGAGTGCGATGGCCGGGCGCACCACGATGCGCGCCATCGCCGAGTCGGTGCTGAAGGGCGAGACCGTACCCACTTCATGACAGCTACGTAGTGACGGCGGTGGCTTCATGAAGGTGATGGCCCTCGACGGCAACTCGCTGGCCTACCGGGCGTTCTTTGCGTTGCCCGACACGATGAGCACCGTCGACGGCGAGGTGACGAATGCCGTCTTCGGGTTCTGCTCGATGTTCGCCACGTTGTTGAAGGATCACGCACCCGACGGCATCGTCGTCGTGTTCGACCGCAAGGAAAGCACGTTTCGCCACGCGCAAGCACCCGAATACAAGGCGCAGCGCGAGAAGCAGCCCGACACGCTCTATTCCCAGATGGAGGTAATCAGGCAGGTGCTGGGCGCCGCCGGTGTTTCTGTCGTGGATTGTGCCGGCTACGAGGGCGACGACATCATCGCCACGATTGCGGCCCGCTTGCCGGCCGACGATGAACTGCTCATCGTCACGGGTGATCGCGACTCGTACCAGTTGGTGCGCGACCCGCAGGTGCGCGTGCTCTACAACAAACGCGGCGTTTCGGATTACGCGCTCTACGACGAAGCGGGCATCAAGGAACGCACCGGCGTGACGCCCGCGCAGTACCCCGACTACGCGGCACTGCGTGGTGACCCGAGCGACAACCTCGACGGTGTGCCTGGCGTGGGGGAGAAGACTGCGGCCAAGTTGATCACTGCCTACGGCAATCTGTCGAGCGTCTTTGACCACGCCGACGAACAGACGCCGAAGTTGAAGGAGGCGTTACACGCTTCCCGCGAGCGCGTGATGCGCAATGCCGCCCTCATGCGGTTGGTGCCTGACGTGCCCGTCGACCTGCCACGCGAGTCGTTGGCACCGAAGCCTGATGTGGCAGCGCTCGGCAAGTTGTTCGCGCGGTTGGAGTTCTCTTCGATGCTGAACCGTTGGAAGCCGTTGCTGTCGCGGTTCGCCCCGCGTGGCGCGCAAGGTTCCGTGCGTGCCGATGATACGACCACTGATGACCCACCGTCGCCCGCCGACACATCATTGCGGTGTGTCGTGCAGCGGGTGAGCGCAGCGCCCGAAGCCGTCGCAGCAATATCCGGCGATGACGCACCCATCGGGTTGGCTGCTGCATGGCGCGGCGAGCCGGGTCGCAGTGAGATCATCGCCATCGTTGCTTCTCGAGGTGAAGTCGACGCTGCGAGCGGCGCGGTTTCGTGCGCGGCGATCGACAGCAGTCTGTTGGGTGACAAGAAGTTCGTGACGGCCCTGCAAACTGGTGCTTCGTTCGTCGCCAATGATGCGCGCAACATGTTGCGTGCACTGCTGTCGCTCGACATCGATGTACCGCATCTGGCTTTCGACACCGCGATCGCCGCCTATCTCGCCGAAGCCGAAACGGGCTCGTACGACGCAGGCGGTGTGGCACGCCGATGGCTGCGACGGCGCGTGTCGGCGCCAGAGGGCGCTCCGGAGGGTGAATTGAACTTCGCTTCGTCGCTCGACGACACGGCATTGCACGAGGCCGCCACCCAAGCAGCGGTCGCCGTGTTGGCCGAGCCTGTCTTGCGCGAGGCACTGCGCGAATCCCAGTTGCTGTCGCTCTATGACGACACGGAACTGCCGCTCGTGCGCGTGTTGGCGAAGATGGAACATCTCGGCATCGCCGTGGATCGCCCGCGACTGCAGACGCTCGAAGCAGATCTCAGCGAAAAGAGCCGGGCGCTCGTCGCAACGTTGCACACGCTGGCCGGCCGCGAGTTCAACGTGAATTCAACCAAGCAACTCATCCAGATTCTCTTTGCAGAGCGCGGGTTGACTGGCGGCAAGAAGACGAAGACGAAGAAGTTCAGCACCGACGCCGCCACGTTGGAGAAGATCCGTGACGAGTGGCCCGAGTTCATCGATGCGTTGCTGATGTATCGCGAAACCGAGAAGTTGCGCGCCACCTATGCCGAAGGCCTGCTCGCCGAGATCGCCGACGACGGACGCATCCATGCCAGCTTCAACCAAACCGTTGCCCGCACGGGTCGCCTCTCGAGCGATCGCCCGAACCTGCACAACATTCCCGTGCGCACCGACGCCGGTCGCGTGTTCAGGGAGGCATTCGTGCCAACGCCGGGATACGAGTTCCTCGTTGCCGACTACAACCAAATCGAGTTGCGTTGCATCGCCCACCTCGCGCAAGACCCGGGCTTGTTGCGCGCGTTCAACGCCGGGCTCGACATCCATCGCGCAACGGCTGCCCAGGTCTTCGGTGTCGATGTCGACGCCGTGACGGGCGAACAACGCTCGAAGGCAAAGATGGTGTCGTATGGTCTGGCCTACGGCATGGAGGCGTACGGACTATCGCAACGCCTCGGCATCGACGTAGGCGAAGCCAAGGGAATCCTCGACGCATATTTCGCGGCATTTCCTCGAGTGCGCAAGTACATGGACGACGCCGTCGCGAGTGCCCGACAACTCGGCTACACCACGACGCTGTTCGGCCGACGCCGCCAGATCGAGGGTTTCGGCGCGAACCGCAACGTCGACGCCGCAGCCGCACGCATGGCGATGAACGCCGGCATCCAGGGTCTCGCCGCCGACATCTTCAAGATCGCACTCGTGACCATCGATCAACGACTCGAAGCAGAAGGTCTGGCCAGCCGCCTCGTGCTGCAGGTGCACGACGAGGTGATTCTCGAGGTGCTGCCTGCCGAACGCGAGCGCGTCGGGGCACTCGTGCTCCTAGCCATGGAGGGCGCCGCGCAACTCGACGTGCCGCTCATAGTCAACGCTTCGTGGGGAAGCAGTTGGGCAGCGGCGAAGGTAGCCTGACCTGTCCGCCCGACCAGGCGGGAAATGTCCTATCCCTACTCTCCCTATCCACCGAAAGCATCCAATGTCCGAAACCACCCTCACCCCGTCATCCGCGATGGGTTCATTCGACCAAAGCGGCAACTACATCCCCCGCAAGGTCACCGAGCGAGACGCCTCATTCGCCGATGAAATCGCCGCAACCTTCGTAGAAATCAAGGAAGGAAAACTCGTCAGCGGCACCGTCGTGCGCATCACCCGCGAAGAGGTGTTGCTCGAGATCGGTTACAAGACTGAAGGCGTCATCCTCGCCCGCGAGTTGACGATCCGCCAAGACGTCGACCCCGGCACCATCGTGAAACTCGGCGACAAGATCGAAGCACTCGTGCTGACGCTCGAAGACAAAGAAGGCCGCCTGCTGCTCTCCAAGAAGCGTGCGCAATACGAACGCGCCTGGGGCGACGTGGAGCGCGTGAAGAACGAGGACGGCATCGTCGAAGGTCTCGTCATCGAAGAAGTAAAGGGCGGGCTCATCGTCGACATCGGTTTGCGCGGCTTCTTGCCCGCATCACTCGTCGAACTGCGCCGCGTGAAGGAACTCTCGCCGTACGTCGGCCAGAAGATCCAGGCCAAGATCCTCGAACTCGACCGCAACCGCAACAACGTGGTGCTGTCGCGTCGTGCAGTGCTCGAGGCCACGCAGCGCGAGAGCCGCGACGGCTTCCTCGTCAACCTGAAGGTGGGTGAAGTGCGCAAGGGTCGGGTCTCGTCGATCGTCGCATTCGGTGTGTTCGTCGATCTCGGCGGCATGGATGGTCTCATCCACGTGTCGGAGCTCTCGTGGAAGCACGTCGACAACCCGGCCGACATCGTGAAGATCGGCGAAGAGGTCGAGGTGAAGGTACTGGAAATCGACAACGAGCGCGAGCGCATCAGCCTCTCGCTGAAGGCCACCCAGCAAGACCCGTGGCAGGCGTTCGCCTCAACGCACGCTGTCGGCCAGTTGGTCTACGGGCGCGTCACCAAGATCGTGCCGTTCGGCGCGTTCGTGCAGGTTGGCGACGGCATCGAAGGTCTCGTGCACATCTCGGAGATGTCGACGCACCACGTCGAGGCACCCGAACAAGTGGTCACTCCCGGAGAAGAACTGTGGGTCAAGATCATCGACCTCGACCTCGCACGCCGACGCATCAGCCTGTCGATCAAGCAAGCCGCCGAAGGTGGCGAACTGGCGCCGGAGTATCGCGACCAGTTCAAGGCCGACGAGCAGGGCAACTGGGTGGGAACCGACGACGCTGCGCGCGAAGCCACCTGGGGCGACATGTACCAAGCCGAAGGTCAGCCCAACACCTAATCAACGTGTCTGTGTGGTGAACCGATGATTCTCGTCGGGCTCACCGGCGGCATTGGCGCCGGCAAATCCGTCGTGTCTGCGCAGTTGGCCGCGCATGGTGCCGTGATCGTCGATGCCGATGTCATCGTGCGTCAACTGCAGATGCCAGGCCAAGACGTGCTACGGCGCATCGTCGAGCGATTCGGCGCCGAGGTGCTGTCGGAGAGCGGTCATCTCGACCGGGTGGCACTCGCCGCGAAGGTGTTCGGCGATCAACCGGCCCTCAACGACCTGAATGCCATCGTGCACCCCGCCGTCGGGCGGGAGATGATGCGCCAGATCGACGCGCACCGCCGAACCAATGCGGTCGTGGTGCTCGACGTGCCGCTCCTGGTGGAAAACCCGCGCACCGGTTTGAGCGGAGTGCTCGTCGTCGACCTCGACCCCGACATCGCCGTCTCGCGCTTGGTGGCTCAGCGGGGCTTCAGCGAAACCGATGCGCGGGCACGCGTGGCCCGCCAGTCGTCGCGCAGCGTGCGTCGTGCCCGTGCGGACTGGATCATCGACAACTCGGGTTCGCGCCTCGACCTCGCCCGGCAAGTGTCGCAGGCCTGGCGGTGGATGTGTTCGCTGCCACCCGCGAAGCCCGACGCCGGTCGGATGTCAACACCACCCGACTCGTAGCCTTGCCGCGTGGTCGACACGCGCGCCAAGCACGCCTTCAAGGTCGAGAGCGAATATCAGCCAGCAGGTGACCAACCGCAGGCCGTCGCCCAACTGGCCGCGGGCATCGAGCGCGGAGACCGGTTTCAAACCCTGCTCGGCATCACCGGCTCCGGGAAGTCGGCGACGATCGCGTGGACCATCGAGCGTGTGCAGCGGCCAACACTGATTCTTGCCCCGAACAAGAGCCTGGCGGCCCAGTTGGCGCAGGAGATGCGCGAGTTCTTCCCCAAGAATCGGGTGGAATACTTCGTGTCGTACTACGACTACTACCAACCCGAGGCGTACATCCCCTCGAGCGACACGTACATAGAGAAGGACTCCTCGATCAATGACGAGATCGACCGCCTCCGCCACAGCACCACTGCCGCGCTGCTGACTCGCCGGGATGTGATCGTCGTTGCCTCGGTCAGTTGCATCTACGGCATGGGCGACCCCGACGAATACAAGGGTCACCTGCTGGAGTTGCACCAGGGCGTCGACTACGACCAGCAGAGCATTCTGCGCCGACTCGTCGACCTGCAATACGAGCGCAACGACACGGCACTCGGGCGCGGCAACTTCCGTGTGCGCGGCGACACCATCGAGTTGCATCCGGCCTACGAAGAATGCGTCACCCGCGTGGAGATGTTCGGTGACACGGTCGATCGCATCACCGTGGTCGACCCCGTCACCGGCGAGACGCTGTCCACGCCGAGTGAGATCGTCGTCTTCCCGGCCACGCACTACGTGGCGGGCGAGGACCGCATGCGTGTGGCGATCGAGAGAATCGAGGCCGAACTTGCCGACCGTCTCGCCGCGTTCAACGCCGACGGCAGGTTGTTGGAGGCCCAGCGCCTGGGCATGCGCACGCGCTACGACATCGAGATGATCCAGGAGATGGGCTACTGCAACGGCATTGAGAACTACTCGATGCACATCGATGGTCGCACGCCGGGTCAGCCGCCGTTCACGTTGCTCGACTACTTTCCCGACGACTACCTGCTCGTCATCGACGAAAGCCATGTCGCAGTACCGCAGTTATACGGCCAGTTCGCCGGCGACCGCGCCCGCAAGGGCACGCTTGTCGAACACGGGTTTCGTCTGCCGAGCGCGATGGAGAACCGCCCGCTTCGCTTCGAAGAGACGCTCGAGCGGGTGAACCAGTGCGTGTTCATGTCGGCCACGCCCGCGAAGTTCGAGATGCAGAACTCCACGCAGGTGGTGGAGCAGATCGTGCGACCAACCGGGCTCGTCGACCCAGAGGTCATCGTGAAGCCCACGCAGGGTCAGATCGACGACATCATCGTCAACGTGCGTCAACGCGTGGAGAAAGGCGACCGGGTGCTCATCACCACGCTGACCAAGAAGATGGCCGAAGACCTCACCGAGTACCTCCTCGAACAGGGACTGCGCGTGCGGTACCTGCATTCCAACATCGACACCATCGAACGCATCGAGATACTGCGGGCACTGCGACTCGGCGAGTTTGACGTACTCGTCGGCATCAACCTGCTGCGCGAGGGGCTCGACCTGCCCGAAGTTTCGCTCGTCGCGATTCTCGACGCCGACAAGGAAGGGTTCCTGCGCAGCGAGACCTCGTTGATCCAAACCATCGGTCGTGCGTCACGCAACGTGGACGGTCAGGTCATCATGTATGCCGATAAGCGCACCGCCGCGATGGACTCAGCCATCGCCCTCACCAACGCCCGCCGCGAGAAACAAATCGCCTACAACAAGGTGTGCGGTATCGAACCCCAGACCATCCGCAAGGCGGTGGGGGACATCCTCTCCATCCTGCGTCCTGACGAGACGGCCCCGTACCCGGGCAAGGGTCGTCGCACCTCGCGCGAACGTGACAAGGTGATCCGCGACCTGCAGGCACTCGGTGCGAGCGAACTCGAACGACTCATCCAGACGCTGGAAGAAGAGATGCACCAGGCGGCGGCCGACCTGCACTTCGAGCAGGCGGCGCGTTTGCGCGACGAAATTCGTGAGCTGCGTCGTGAAGTTCGCGAAGGCAAGCCGAAGAATTAGCGTGACCCCGTGACCGACTCGATCATCATCCGCGGTGCACGCGAGCACAACTTGAAGAACGTCAACCTCGAGTTGCCGCGCGACCGACTGATCGTGCTCACGGGCTTGTCGGGGTCGGGCAAGAGCAGCCTCGCGTTCGACACCATCTACGCCGAGGGGCAGCGCCGCTATGTAGAAAGCCTCAGCGCGTACGCACGGCAGTTTCTCGGGCAGATGGACAAGCCCGACGTCGACGTCATCGAGGGCTTGTCGCCGGCGATTTCCATCGACCAGAAGTCGGCATCGCGCAACCCGCGTTCGACGGTGGGCACGATCACCGAGGTGTACGACTACCTGCGCCTCCTCTACGCGCGGGTCGGCATCCAACATTGTGTGCACGACGGCGGGCGACTCGCCAAGCAGACACCCGAGCAGATCGTCGACCAGGTGCTGGAACTGCAGGACGGCACGCGCTTCCAAGTGCTGGCGCCGGTGGTGCGCGGTCGCAAGGGTGAATACGATTCGTTGCTCGCCGACCTGTTGTCGCAGGGGTTCACTCGGGTGCGGGTCGACGGTCTCACCACCGACATCGCCGACCATCAAGAGAGCGGCAAGAAGCTGGCCCGCTACGAGCAACACACGATCGACGTGGTGGTCGACCGTCTCGTGCGCAAGGACGGCATCACGCGCCGGCTCACCGACAGCATGGAGACCGCGTTGCGGTTGGCCAACGGAGTGGCAACCGTCGAGGTTATTGGCAAGGGCGGCGAGGTCGCCGAAGTGCTCAACTTCAGCCAGCAGTTGGTGTGCCCGAAATGCAGCACGTCGTACGAGGAACTCGCGCCGCGCAACTTCTCGTTCAACACGCCGTACGGCGCCTGCGAGAAGTGTCTGGGGCTCGGCACCACGTTCGAGGTCGATGCCGAACTCGTCGTGCCCGACCCCGATCTCAGCATCAGCGAGGGTGCGATTGCGCCGTGGCGCAGCGCCCACACGATGTACTTCACGCGCATGCTCGAAGCAGTGGCCGAGGAAGAAGGCATCGACACCGACAAGCCGTGGACGAAACTCACCGCCAAGCAACAGAAGATCATCATGAATGGTCTCGGCGACAACGTGATCGTGAAGTACCGCAACCGCTACGGGCGGGTGCGCGAGTACAGCACCACCTTCGAGGGTGTCATGCCGTGGTTGAAGCGGCGGCACGAGAGCGCAGAGAGCGACTACCAGCGCGAGCAATACGAGAGCTACATGCGCGAGAAGCCGTGTTCAGCCTGCAAGGGTGCCCGTTTGAAGCCCGAGTCGCTCGCCGTGAGGGTGAACGAGAAGTCGATCGCTGAGGTGTGCGGTATGTCGATCGGTGAGTCGGCGAAGTTCTTGACCGGGCTCAGCCTCAACAAGCGCGAGAAGATCATCGCCGAGCGCATCACCAAGGAGATCAACGCCCGACTGGGCTTCTTGCTGGATGTCGGTCTCGACTATCTCACACTCTCGCGCTCCGCAGGCACGCTGGCTGGCGGCGAGGCCCAGCGCATCCGTCTGGCTAGCCAGATCGGCTCGGGCCTCGTGGGCACGCTCTATGTGCTGGACGAACCCTCGATCGGCTTGCACCAGCGCGACAACCACCGCCTCATCGACACGTTGCACCGTCTGCGCGACCTCGGCAACACCGTGCTCGTCGTCGAGCACGACGAAGGCACGATTCGCGCCAGCGATTGGATCGTCGACATCGGCCCGGGCGCCGGCGAGCACGGTGGGGCGGTGGTCTATAGCGGGCCGGTGGAGGGCATCGAGAAGGTGGCGGATTCGGTGACCGGCGCCTACCTGGCCGGCCGGCAGAGCATCGAGGTGCCCAAGAAGCGTCGCCAGATCGGCACCGAAGCACTCGTGGTGAAGGGTGCGCGCGAGCACAACCTGAAAAACATCGACGTGCGGATCCCGCTCGGGTGTTTCGTCGCGGTGACGGGCGTTTCGGGCAGTGGCAAGAGCACACTGGTGCGCGACATCCTGCTCCCGGCGCTGATGCAGAAGATCTACAAGAGCAAGGAGTCGCCCGGCCGCCACAAGAGCGTGACCGGCATCGACAAGTTGGACAAGGTGATCGACATGGATCAATCACCGATCGGTCGCACGCCCCGTTCGAACCCCGCCACCTACACCGGCGTGTTCGACGACATCCGCAAACTATTCGCCAACACCCCCGACGCCAAGGTGCGCGGATACCAGCCAGGGCGTTTCTCGTTCAATGTGTCGGGCGGTCGCTGCGAAGCCTGCTCTGGTGACGGCACGATCCGCATCGAGATGCAGTTCCTTCCCGATGTGTACGTGCCGTGCGAGGTGTGCAAGGGTGCGCGCTACAACCGCGACACGCTGGAGATCCGCTTCAAGGGCAAGAACGTCGCCGAAGTGCTCGACATGCCGATCAGTGGGGCGCTCGGATTCTTCTCGAATCAGCCGCGCATTGCCCGCCACCTACAGACACTCGTCGACGTGGGTTTGGGCTACGTGCGGCTCGGCCAGTCAGCACCCACGTTGTCGGGCGGCGAAGCACAGCGTGTGAAGTTGGCGAGCGAACTGGCCCGCCGCAGCACGGGGCACACCATCTATTTGTTGGACGAACCAACGACCGGTCTGCACTTCGAGGATTTGCGTCGCTTGCTGATCGTGTTGGCGCGTCTCGTCGACCAGGGCAACACCGTGCTCATCATCGAACACAACCTCGATGTGATCAAGACGGCCGATTGGTTGATCGACCTCGGGCCCGAGGGCGGGGACGGCGGGGGCACCATCGTCGCAGAGGGCACGCCCGAGGAGGTTGCGCGCGCGACGGGCAGCCACACCGGGCGCTTCCTCGTCGACGCCCTGCGCGCGTAGGGCACGTCGGCCATGCGACGTCCCGACACCGCCTCGATCCCCACCGGGCCTGGTTCGTACCAATTCAAGGATGAGCACGGGCGCATCATCTATGTGGGCAAGGCCGCCAACCTGCGGTCGCGCATCACGAGTTATTTCGCCGATCCGGCGCTGCTGCACTCGCGTACCGTAGCGATGGTCAGCGCCGCGAACGACGTGAACTGGATCGAGGTTGACAACGAGGTTGGCGCATTGATGTTGGAGTACAACCTCATCAAGCAACATCGTCCGCGCTTCAACGTGCGGTTGCGCGACGACAAGAGTTATCCGTTTCTCGCCGTCACAGTCGACGAGCAGTGGCCGCGCGCCGTCGTGATGCGCGGTCGCAAGCGCAAGGGCACCAAGTACTTCGGGCCCTACGCGCACGCGTGGGCGATTCGTGACACGTTGGATGCACTACTGCGAACCTTCCCAGTGCGGAGTTGCTCGCCCGCCAAGTTCCGGCAGCACGAACGGTTGGGGCGCCCGTGCCTGCTCTTCCACATCGAGAAGTGCGCCGGGCCGTGCATTGGCGAAGTCGCCGTAGACGTCTATCGGCGGCACGTGGACGGGCTGGTCACGTTTCTCGGCGGCGACACCGACAATGTGCGCGACGAGTTGGAGTCGGCCATGCAGCGTGCCGCCGCGGAACAGCAATTCGAGGATGCGGCGCGACTGCGCGACCGACTCGGCGCCATCAACCGCGCACTCGAGCGTCAACTGATGGTTGGCGAGCGCGGCGACGACTTCGATGTGATTGCACTCGTCGACGGCGAACTCGAGGCGAGCGTGCACGTGTTCTATGCGCGCAAGGGTCGGGTACTCGGCAGCAACGGTTTCGTGATCGACAAATCGGAAGACCTCACCACCTCTGAACTGATGCGCCGGGTGGTCGTCGACCTCTACGCCGACGAGCCCGCACTCGGCTGGCCAAAGGAGGTGATGGTGTCGGTCGAACCCGCCGATCTCGCGGCCTGTCAGCAGATGCTGAGCGAACGACGCGGATCAGCCGTCGACATCCGCATCCCGCAGCGCGGTGACCGTCGCGAACTGATGGCGACCGTCGGCAAGAACGCCAGCGATGCACTCATCCGCCACAAGATGAAGCGGGCGAGCGACCACAACTCGCGCAGTCGAGCGATCTCCGAACTTCAGGATCATCTGTCGCTGACACAGGCCCCGCTGCGCATCGAATGCTTCGACATGGCACACCTGCAAGGCAGCGACTACGTGGGGTCGATGGTGGTGCTGGAGGATGGCCGGCCCCAGAAGCGCGAGTACCGCAGGTTCAAGGTGAAGACGGTCGGCGGCAACGATGACTACGCGGCGATGCGCGAGGTGCTGACACGACGGCTGTCGGCGTACGTCGCCGAGCGCGATGCGCCGGCAACCGAGCGGGGTGAGAAGCCGGGTCGCTTCGCGTACCCACCCCAGTTGTTGTTGGTGGACGGCGGCAAGGGGCAACTGGGTGTCGCCGTACAGGTACTGCGCGAACTCGGGCTCGAGGATGAAATCAATGTTGCGGCAATCGCCAAACGATTTGAGGAGGTGTTCGTGCCCGACCAGAGCGGTCCGGTGCGCATCCCGCGGGGCAGCGAAGCGTTGTACATGTTGCAGGTCGTGCGCGACGAAGCGCATCGCTTCGCCAACACCTTCCATCGCGAGCGCCGAGCCAAGCGCATGAAGGCGAGCGAACTCGACGGCATCAAGGGTCTCGGCCCGAAGCGACGCGAAACTCTGCTGAAGGCACTCGGCGGCATCGGCGGTGTGCGCGGGGCATCGTTGGAACGGCTCAGCGAACTGCTGCCGCCGGACGTGGCACGCGAGGTTCACGCTCGGTTCACACCGTCTCAGTAGCGTTTGCTCGTGGCCGAAATTCTGCTCATCACGGGCTTGTCAGGCGCCGGTCGTTCGCAAGCCGCTGATGCACTCGAGGATCTCGGCTGGTTCGTCGTCGACAACATGCCGGTCGAATTGGTCGACAAGTTCGTGGAGTTGGCGGGTGTTTCGGTGGACAAATCGTCTCGTCTCGCACTCGTGATCGGTGTGGCATCGCAGCAGACCGACGCCGTCAAACTCGTGCCCCGCTTGCGCGGCGCCGGGCATGACGTGCGCATCCTGTTTCTTGAAGCCTCCACCCAGTCGCTGGTGAAGCGTTACACCGAGTCGCGCCGCAAACACCCGCTGCGCACCGAGACCGGCACGGTGTCGGAGGCCATCGAGCACGAACGCGACCTGCTCGAACCCGTGCGCGAGTTCGCCGACAAGGTCATCGACACGAGCGGCTTGCAACTCGCACAATTCAAGGCGCAGATGACCGAGTTGTTCTCGTTCGAGGACCTCCCCGACACCTTGCAGGTGTCGGTGGTGTCGTTCGGTTTCAAACATGGCCTGCCGCTCGACGTGGATTCGGTGTTCGACGTGCGATTCATCCCGAACCCGCACTACGACGAGACCCTGCGCCCGATGAGTGGTCTTGACGAGCCCGTGCGCGCGTTCGTGCTGGAGCAACCGACCACGCGAGACTTTCTGCAACGGGTCGAGGGTTTGTTCGAGTCGCTGATTCCCGCCTACCGCAACGAGGGTAAGAGTTACCTCACGATTGCTGTCGGCTGCACTGGAGGCCGACATCGATCGGTGGCGATTGCCGAAGCACTGAGTTTGCGTCTCGCCAATCGCGGCGTGCAGGCACGCGTGGCGCACCGCGATATCGAAAAAAACTAGGCTTCCAGCCATGACCGTACGCGTGGGAATCAACGGCTTTGGCCGTATCGGGCGCAGCTTCTGGCGCGCCGTACAGGAGAGTAAGGCCGACATCGAGATCGTCGCCGTCAACGACTTGGGCGACAAGAAGACGATGGGCCATCTCCTGAAGTACGACTCGGTGATGGGTGTGTTGCCCAATGCGATTCACGCCACCGACGACGGCATCTCCGTCGATGGCGAGACGTTGAGGGTGCTCTCCGAGCGCGACCCGCAGAAGTTGCCGTGGAAGTCGCTGGGGGTCGACGTCGTCGTCGAGTCGACCGGCTTCTTCACCGAGCGCGACAAGGCTGCCATGCATCTATCGGGCGGCGCCCGCGTGGTGATCATCTCGGCGCCGGCGACCGGTGCCGACGCTACGTTCGTCTACGGGGTCAACCAGCAAGACTTCGACGCCAAGAAACATCGAGTGGTGTCGAACGCCAGTTGCACCACGAATTGCTTCGTGCCGATGGTGAAGGTGCTCGACGATGCGTTCGGTGTCGTCAACGGAATGATGACCACGGTTCATGCGTACACGGGGGACCAGATGCTCGTGGATGGCCCCCACAAAGACTTGCGTCGCGCCCGCGGTGCGGCGATCAACATCACACCAACGTCGACCGGTGCGGCGCGCGCCACCAGCCTCGTGATGGCGGCGATGAAGGGCAGGCTCGACGGCACGGCGCTGCGAGTGCCGACTCCGACTGGGTCGATCACCGACTTCGTGGCGAACCTCAGCAAGCCGGCTACGACCGACGAAATCAATGCGGCCTTCAAGGCGGCGGCCAACGGAGCAATGAAGGGAGTGCTCGAGTACTGCACGGATCCGATCGTGTCGAGCGACATCGTCGGCAACCCGCACAGCTGCGTGTTCGACGCCGACCTGACGATGAGCATGGGCAACCTGGTGAAGGTGCTCGGTTGGTATGACAACGAGTGGGGATACTCGAATCGCCTCGTCGATCTGACCAGCCACATCGGCCGCAGTTTGTCTTGACCTCCGTCGGCCCGTGAAACTGCCGCTGCTCGAAGACCTGGGGGAGGTGCGCGGCAAGACCGTGCTCGTGCGCACCGACTTCAATGTGCCGATGAGCGGTGCCGACGATGCACGTGTCATCACCGACGACTTTCGTATTCGCGCAGCCCTGCCGACGATCACGTGGCTCACCGCGCGAGGGGCGAGGGTGGTGTGCGCGAGTCATCTCGGCCGACCGAAAGGCAAGCCGACGCCCAAGTACTCGATGGCGCCCGTGCGCGTGCGACTCGCCGAGCTGGCCCCGGGAGTCGACCTCCTGGAGAATCTCCGCTTCTCGCCAGGTGAAGAAAGCAACGACGACGCCATGGTCACGGAACTGGTGAGGGGTGTCGACATGTACGTGAACGACGCGTTCGGTGCCGCCCATCGCGCCCACGCATCGATCGTCGGCCCACCGCGCACCCTGCCATCGGCAGCTGGACGGCTGATTCAACGCGAGGTGGAGGTCATCGACAGACTTCGCTCGGCACCGAAACGGCCGTTCATCGCGGTGCTCGGCGGTGCGAAGGTGAGCGACAAGCTCGGCGTGATCGATGCGCTCGTCAAGATGTGCGATCAGTTGTTGATCGGCGGCGGGATGTGCTTCACGTTTCTTGCCGCGCAGGGCAATTCGGTCGGTGATTCGATCTGCGAGCGCGACCAAATCGACCACTGTCGGACACTGCTGGCGCAGCATCCGTCGATCGTGCTCCCCGAGGACATCATCGGCGTCGATGCGGACGGCACGTACACCACGTTCGGTCGCCGGTTGCCGGACGGCGCGAAGGGCATGGACATCGGCCCCGGAACGGCTGCTGTGTTCAGCGATGCGATCATGGACGCGCGCTCGGTGTTCTGGAACGGCCCCATGGGTGTGTTCGAAGACGCGCGCTTCGCCAAGGGAACACGTACTGTTGCTCAGGCGATGGCAGACACGAGGGCGTTCACGGTGGTCGGCGGGGGAGACTCGGCCGCCGCACTTGGGCAGTTCGGTCTGAACGACGAAGTCGATCATGTGTCAACGGGCGGGGGAGCCTCGCTTGAGTTTCTCGAGTTCGGCGACTTGCCCGGGTTGAAAGCGTTGCGGGAGGCGCCGAATGTCAGGTGAGCGCACGCCGATCGTCAGCGGCAACTGGAAGATGAACAACAACCACTTCGAAGCGATTCAGTGCGTGCAGAAGTTGGCATACCTGCTGCAGAAGGATGACTTCGACGCAGTCGAGGTGACCGTGCACCCACCCTTCACCGATTTGCGCAGCATGCAGACGTTGATCGATGCCGACCAGTTGCGCATCAAACTTGGCGCGCAGAATTGTCACCCAGAAGAAAAGGGCGCGTTTACGGGTGAGGTGTCACCGGTCTTTCTCGCCAAACTCGGCGTGCAATTCGTCATCGTGGGGCATAGCGAGCGTCGCGAACTGTTCGGCGAGAACGACGACTTCGTTGCCCGCAAGGTGGCCGCCGTGCAGAAGCACGGCATGACACCGATTCTCTGTGTCGGCGAAACGCTCGCCGAACGTGAGGCGGGACTCACCCTCGACAAGGTGCGGACGCAGATTCGCGCCGCACTCGCCAGGCGTACCGCCGAACAGGTGAAGTCGATGGTGATCGCTTACGAACCCGTCTGGGCGATCGGCACCGGCAAGAACGCCTCACCGCAAGACGCCCAAGAGGTGATCGCTGCGATTCGTGAGGAGGTTGCTGCGGCCATCTCGCGACCTGCCGCCCAAGCCGTGCGTATTCAGTACGGGGGCAGTGTCAAGGCCGGCACCATCGCCGACATCATGCGCCAGCCCGACATCGACGGGGTGCTGGTCGGCGGCGCGAGCCTCGACCCCACCGAATTCGCCCGCATCGTGCAATATCGCCGCCACGCCTTCTAGCCCACAAGGGGCTGTGGTCCAACGCTGACGCCCTGCTTCGGCCAAGTCGACCACGAGGGTGCGGGCTTGTGCCCGATTGCTCCCCATCACCGACGGTGGCTAAGGTGGGAGAGTCATCATTCTTGGGGGTGACGCCCCACCTCATTCGACGGGGAGGTCGAATACATGAAGAAACACAGCAAGGCGATTCGTTTCGCTGCTGCGCTGTTCGCGGTCGCGCTCGTCGCGTCGGCGTGCGGTGGCAGTGACGACGAAGCAGAAGAAGAAGAAGCCGTGACGGAGGAGACTGTTGCGGAGGAACAGCCGGCGGCTGAGCCGGTTTCGTATCCGACGCTCGAGCAGTGTGCCGACGTCACCTACGACTACAGCTACACCCCGCCGGCCAGCGCCGGCATGACCGTCACCTACGACATTGCCGATGAGGCGGTCTGGGAAGACGGTTCACCAATCACGTTCCTCGACTTCAAGGCGACATGGGAAGCCGCGCTCAACACGCCCGGCTCGGTCAGCACGGTCGGTTGGGACCAGATCACCTCGGTGGCCGCAGGCTCGAGCGACAAGCAAGTCGTCGTCGACTTCAAGTCGGTCTACGGCCCGTACAAGGGACTCTTTGGTGGTTTGCTCAAGGCTGCATCAGTGAAGAACGCCTCTGACATCTCGGCGGACTTCGCCGACTTCATCGGATTCTCGGGTCGCCCGTGGAAGATGAAGTCGTGGAGCCCGAGCCAGGTCGTCTACGTTCCGAACGACAAGTACTGGGGCGCCGACAAGGCCGTTGCCAAGCAACTCGTCATGGTGCCGTTACCCGACAGCGACACTGAAGCCGCGGCCCTGAAGGCCGGCGAAGTCGACTTCGTCTACCCGCAGTTCTACGGCGGTATCGAAGAGGCGTTCACCGATCCGAATGTGACGCTGCAAAAGGAATTCGGTGGCGACTACGAGGGCTTCTACTTCCAGCAGAAGTGCGGTCCGTTCGCCAACCCGGCGTTCCGGGCAGCGTTCTCGAAGTCGATCGACCGCGAGGCGCTCTTCAAGCAGATCTACGTACCGCTCGGTGGCGACTCGCCGCTGCAGTGTGGCCCGATTGTGCCTGGCCCGTACTGCAATGGCGATGAATTTGCCAACGCATACGACCCGGCCGGTGCCGAAGCGCTGCTGACCGAGAACGGCTGGACGAAGGATGCCGACGGCTACTGGATCGATCCGTCGACCGGTGCCGCGCCTGACATCCGCTGGATCATCAACACGGGCAACACCCGTCGCGAGAACACGCAGGCCTACTTGATTCCGCTGCTCAACGCGGCTGGCTTCAAGGTGCGCGCCGACAACTGCGACGCGGCCTGCTACTTCCAGCAGCGTCTGCCGGCCCTCGACTACGACATGGCGATGTACATCTCGACCGCTCCGCCGGACCCGGGTTACCTCACTCCGTCGTTCACCTGTGACCAGATCCCCACAGAGGCCAACAGCAACCAAGGCCAGAACTCGCAAGGCTGGTGCAACGCGGAGGCTTCCGACTTGCTCCACAACGCGGACTTCGAAGCGGATGCTGCGAAGCGTGCGGAGATGATCAAGGGTGCGCTCAAGTTGATGGCCGCGGACAGCGTGATGCTGCCGTTGTTCCAGTTCCCGAAGTCGGGTTTCTGGCGCACGGACAAGGTGGGTGGCCCGGTGAATGCCGAGCTGCGCAACTACACCTCGTTCATCAACAACCACCTCTGGACCGACCTCGACGGTGACGGCAAGGTCGTCATCGGTGCCGAGCAGTGGCCAGAGTGCTTGAACCCGGTGACGGAGTGTGCGAACTCTTCGTGGATGGTCTGGACGACGATCAACCAGCTGATGCCTGGTGCGTTTGCCACCACCAACGATGGTGCGTACGTCATCACCAACCTGCTGAAGGGCGAACCGAAGGTCACCCTGAAGTAAGGACGAGCGCCGTTCTCTGAACGGCACGCGCGACGGCGCGCAGGTCTTGCCGCAAGGCTTGGCCTGCGCGCCGTTTCGTTCCTCGCTGATGACACCCGTCGCAATGTGAACTAGTTTCAGGTCGTGTTCAGGTACGTGTTGCGCCGCCTCGCCTGGGCGATACCGACGCTGATCTTCGTCACGTTTCTTGTTTACATTGCACTGCGGATCGGTACTGATCCGGTGGCGAGCTACAAGCGAATCAATCCACGGGCCTCCAAGGCCAAGATTGCGCAGTACATCGAGGTGAACGGTCTTGATCCGAACTTTGTGCGGGGCTACTTCCGCTGGCTCGGCAACTTTGTGACGCTCGACTGGCCGCGCAGCATCAAAGGCTCGCGCGAAGTGTGGCCGCAGCTGAAGGATGCACTCGCCAACACCATACGGCTTGGTGTTGCAGCGAGCAGTGTCGGCATCGTCATCGGACTCGGGCTGGGCGTGTTTGCCGCACTTCGCCCCGGCGGCAGGCGGGACGTGGCCGTGAACACTGCGGCGTTCGTCGGCATCTCGATTCCGCCGTACGTGTCGGCAATCCTCTTCCAATTGTTCTTTGCGGTGTACTGGAGTCGCTGGTTCGGTTCCACTCTGTTCCCGACGTCTGGCGTGTATCCGCCGGGGCAATTGGGATTTGATCTAAGCCTCATGCTCAAGCACATGGTGCTGCCTACGTTCGTGGTGGCGATTCAGATCATCGCGGTGTATTCGCGCTACATGCGTTCGTCGTTGCTCGACGTACTGAACAGCGAGTACATGCGCACCGCACGTTCGAAGGGCATCAGCGAGGCGCGTATCTTGTTCAGGCATGGATTGCGCAATGCATTGATCCCGGTCGTGACCATTGCGGCTCTCGACGTCGGTGCCATCGTCGGGGGTCTCATCATCACCGAGAATGTCTTTAGTTACCCGGGCATGGGCAAGTACTTCTTGTCGGCGTTCGGCGAAGGAGACTTCCCCTTGCTGATGCCATGGATGGTAATCATTGTCGCCTCAACGCTGTTCTTCAACCTGCTCGCGGATATTTCTTACGCCTGGCTCGACCCGCGGATTCGCCTTGACTGACGACATCGCGTTTCCGACGATCTCGCCGCGACGAATGGCGTACAACCGTTTCGTTGGTCATAGAGCAGCCGTCGTCAGCGTGTTCGTCATGTCGATGCTGGTCATTTTCGTCGCACTTTCGCCGTTCACCGCCCGCTACGGGGTGAACGAGGCAGTACAGGCACCGCCGAACTACTTCCTCTCGCCGCGCGCAATCGCGTGGCTCGGCACCGACGACATCGGGCGAGACCTCTACAGCCGCTTGATCTACGGCGTGCGCGTGTCGTTGATCATCGGCATCTTTTCGGGGCTGATTTCGGTGGCGATCGGCTGCCTGATCGGGGCAGTCGCAGGGTTCCGTGGCGGGCGTTTTGACGACGTGATCATGCGTGTGACCGACCTGTTCTTGGCCTTTCCATTTCTCGTCACGCTGCTGGTAATGCGCAACATGATCGGCGGCATCTCGTGGCTGAAGCCGATTACGGGAGAACTCAACTCGGTGCGTTTCATCATCGTGCTGTTTGCCATCTTCGGCTGGATGGGAGTCGCGCGAATCGTGCGAGGGCAGGTGCTCGCGCTCAAGGAACGAGAATTCATCGAGGCAGCACGTGCAGTTGGCGCCAGCCGCTGGTACATCGTGCGGCGTCACCTCCTGCCGAACTCGATCGGCCCGATCATGGTCGCGTTGACATTCTCCGTGGTGTCGGCGATCATCAGCGAATCGACGCTCGCGTTCTTCGGCTATGGGCCACAGGCCGGTGACGGCGCCACGTCGCTCGGCATCCTCGTCGGGCAAGCCAAGGGTGCGGTCAACACCGGCTTCTGGCATCTGGCACTATTCCCGTGTCTCACGCTGGTGGTGATTGCGCTGTCCATCAACTTCATCGGGGATGCGTTGCGTGATGCCACTGACCCACGACTGCAGAGAGACTCATGAGCACAGCAGTGCTGGAAGTCCGCGATTTGACGGTCACGTTCACGACACCGCTCGGCCCACTGTCGGCAGTACGCGGTATCGATCTGGATGTGCACGCCGGCGAAATGGTCGCCGTCGTGGGGGAGTCGGGTTCGGGCAAGTCGGTGAGTTTCCTGGCTGCGATGGGGCTTCTGCCAAAGACGGCGACAGTCACCGGTTCGGTGCTACTCGATGGCCGGCAGCTGGTTGGTGCTGCGCCGAAAGAACTGCGCGCCGTGCGCGGACAGTTGATGTCGATGATCTTCCAGGATCCGCTGTCGGCGCTCAACCCGGTGCATCGGGTGGGTGACCAGATTGCCGAAATGCTGCAGGCCCACCAGAAACTCAGCGACAAGGCCGCCAAGTCACGTTCGGTGGACTTGTTGGAGATTGTCGGCATTCCGCAGCCCGGCGATCGCGCGTTGCAGTACCCGCACGAGTTCTCCGGTGGCATGCGACAGCGCGTCGTGATCGCGATTGCCATTGCCAACAGCCCGAAGGTGTTGATTGCCGACGAGCCGACGACCGCTCTCGATGTCACCGTGCAGGCGCAGATCCTGGAGGTCATCCAGAAGGTGCAGAAGCAATTCGGTACGGCTGTCGTGCTCATCACCCACGACCTTGGAGTCGTGGCACGTGTCTGTGAACGGGTCAACGTCATGTATGGCGGTCGTGTCGTGGAGCGTGCCGACATCGGGAGCATCTTTGAGGCACCCACGCACCCGTACACGCGTGGTTTGTTGGCGTCGTTGCCACAGGTGGGCGTTGAGCGCTTGTCACCAATCGCCGGATTTCCGCCGAACATGCTGCGTCCACCGACTGGATGCGCATTCCGCCCACGGTGCCCGCATGCGGTCGTCGAATGTGGAACGGCCATCCCCGAACTGCGGCACGTGGGCACAGCGTTCTCCGCCTGCATTCGTGCCGACGAACTGGCGAAGTCAACATGACCCAACCGGTCACAAGCTCCAGCGAGACGGCTGTGACTCAGCCGTTGCTGAAGGTGGAGGGCCTCGTCAAGGAGTTCCACATGCGCTCGAAACGCGGTGGTCGTCGAAAGCGAGTGGTGCAAGCGGTGACCAATGTGTCGTTCGATGTGACGCGGGGCGAGACGCTGAGTCTCGTGGGCGAGAGTGGTTCGGGCAAGACCACTGTGGGGCGTTGCGTTCTGCGATTGATCGAGCCAACCAGCGGCACGGTGATGTTTGATGGTCGTGATCTCGCCTCGGTGGACTTTGATGAGATGCGCACACTGCGGCGCGAGATGCAGATCGTATTCCAAGACCCATATGCATCACTTGACCCGAAGATGACGGTAGGCGCCTCCATCGCCGAGCCGCTGGCGGTGCAGGGTGTCGAAGGCAACCACGAAGAGAGGGTGGTGAACCTGCTCGAACTCGTGGGGCTGTCTGCCGACCACGCCCGACGCTTTCCGCACGAGTTCTCGGGTGGGCAACGTCAACGCATCGGTGTGGCTCGGGCGCTGGCTCTCGACCCGGCACTCATCGTGCTCGACGAACCGGTGTCGGCGCTCGATGTGAGCATCCAGGCGGGCGTCGTGAACTTGTTTGCCGACCTGCAGCAACGCCTCGGTATGTCGTACATTTTCATCGCCCATGACTTGTCGGTGGTGCGCCACATCGCTGATCGCGTTGCGGTGATGTATCTCGGCAAGATCATGGAAATCGGGCCAGCAGAACAGGTGTACGAACATCCGACTCACCCGTACACCAAGGCATTGCTCTCCGCGGTGCCGGTGCCCAACCCGCGAATTGAACGGCAGCGCTCGCGCATCATGCTCGAGGGCGATGTGCCGTCACCGGTGAACCCGCCGAGCGGCTGTCGCTTCCGCACGCGTTGCTGGAAGGCGACGGAACTGTGTGCCACGGTTGAACCGGCGCTCGAATTGCGCACGAACGGACAACTGTCGGCGTGCCATCACCCCGAGGCGTGAGTGCGTATGTCGGTAGGCTGACGAGGTGCGAAACGCAATCACCATCATCACCGTCGTCGTCAATGTGTTCTCAATGATCGGGATGATCGTCGGCGTCTTGCTGCACAGCGGTCGCGGTGGCGGTCTTTCGGACATGTTCGGCGGCGGCGGGGCAGCAGCACTCGGGTCGGCGGCTGCGGAGCGCAACCTGAACCGCATCACCACCGTGCTGGCGTTGGTGTGGCTGTTGACGGTCACCGCGCTCGGCATTCTGCTGTCGGCCTGAGCGACGAGCCACGGCTCGCCACTGGTAGCAGCGCCCGATTGGGCGCTAGTTTGATGGTCTCACACCACGTCGAAGTGGCGAAATTGGCAGACGCACCAGCTTGAGGGGCTGGCGCTCGAAAGGGCGTGGGGGTTCAAGTCCCCCCTTCGACACCAAAAGACGGCGAGAATGGACGCAATGCGCCAGACGAAAATCATCGCGACCGTCGGCCCTGCCTCCATTGACCCACGAGTCTTGGGCGCGTTGGTCGACGCTGGTGCGGATGTGTTGCGCATCAACTGCTCGCACGTCACCACCGCCGTGTTGGCCGAGCGCATCGACTTCATTCGCGCGGTGCGACCCCGGGTGGCGATTCTCGTCGACGTGCAGGGGCCCAAGTTGCGCTACGGCGGCGAGCCGCAGACGCTCGTCGACGCATCTGACGTCACGTTCGCATTCAGCCTGCTTGGTTTGCCCGATGCCGCCGGCAACAGCACGGCGCAATTGGAGAAGGGGCAGCGCATTCTGCTGGATGACGGCCGCATCGAGACCAGGATCGTCTCCACCACCCGCGACGCCGTGACCGTGCGGGTGGTGCGCGGGGGAGAGTTGCGCAAGAACAAGGGGGTGAACCTGCCCGACACCGAGGTGAAGGGCAGCGTGCTTTCGGCCAAGGACCGCGCCGACCTCGAGGTGGCCAAGCGCACCAATGTCGAGATGGTTGCCGTGTCGTTCGTGCAGCGCCCGAGCGACGTGGAGGAGGTGCGATCGATACTCGGTCCGACGGCGCACATCATCGCCAAGATCGAGCGCCCACAGGCACTCGAACGCATCGAAGACATCTGCCGGGTGAGTGACGGTGTGATGGCGGCGCGTGGCGACCTCGGCGTGGAGTTGCCTTTCCAGATCGTGCCCGCCGCACAGCATCGCATTGCCCGCACCGCGCTGCGCAATGGCGTGATCTCGGTTTGTGCCACCGAGATGCTCGAATCGATGACATCTTCTTCGCGAGCCACCCGCGCCGAGGTCGCCGACGTCACCGGCGCAGTACGCGACGGATTTGACGCCGTGATGCTCTCTGGCGAGACTGCCGTTGGTGCCAACCCGGTGCGGGCGGTGGAAGTAATGAGCGCCATCTGCGAGGCTGCCGAGCGCGACGTGACCTTGCCCGTGATCTTCGCCGACGCCAACCCCGAGACTGCCGCCGTGACCGCAGCAGCCAGTTCGTTGGCGCGTCGTATCGGGGCCGATGCGTTGTTGTCGCTCACGTATACGGGGTATTCGGCACGCTTGCTGTCGGCATGTCGCCCGGGTGCGCCCATCATCGCCGCAACCCCGACGGAGTCGACGGCCCGCAAGTTGCGCATCGCCTGGGGTGTGCACCCCGTGGTGTCACCGCGTGATCCCGACGTCGAAGTTTCGATCGGCGCCGGTCTCACGGCCGCGCGCGAGCAGGGGCTCGTGAAGCGAGGCGACAAGATCGTCGTGTGCGCTTCGCGTCTCAGCCCGCGTTCGGATGCAGATACCATCTGGCTGCACACCGAACCGTGAGGCGAACTGCAACGCCGAGCCAGAAGGTAGACCGACGATGACGAGCACCGAGCAACGAAGCACCGAGCAGCGAGACGACCGCCCGCGGGCGCGGTTCCGCTCGTTCCAAGAGTCCACCCGGGAAGACTGGGCACTGATCATGGGGCAAATCGGTGCGACGCAGGACATGGTCGCCGACAACGCATTGCATCTTCTACGTCTGCTCGCCAGCGACCACGGCGGGTTTCCGGTCACTCGTCTCGAGCACTCACTGCAGACTGCGACGCGCGCCGAACGGGACGGGCGTGACCCCGAATATGTCGTGTGCGCGCTGCTGCACGACATCGGCGACACCCTGGCGCCGTTCAATCATCCGTACATCGCCTCGACGATGGTGAAGCCGTTCGCCAGCGAAGCCAACCACTTCATGGTCGCCCAGCACGGCATCTTCCAGGGTTATTACTTCTGGCATCACATCGGGCTCGACCGCGACGCGCGTGACGCGTTCAAGGATTCGCCGTACTACGACTACACGGAGGAGTTCTGCGCCAAGTACGACTCGCCGGCGTTCGACCCCGATTACCAGAGTGCGCCGCTCGAGCACTTTGAGCCGCTCGTGCGCGACTTCTTTGCCGATCGCGGTCGCCCGCGCAGTTGACGCACAGAACGGCAAGACTTCGCTGATGGCTCGTTGGCGCAACTGGGCGGGCAGCGTCGTTTCGCACCCGACCACCGTCACGACGCCACAGAGCGTGGAAGAACTGCAACTCGCCGTCACGCGCGCAGCACCTGGTCAACGCATCCGCATGGCGGGGAGCGGCCACAGTTTCACCGCGATCGTGCCGAGCAACGACATCCTCCTGCTGCCGCACGACTTCGCCGAGGGCGTCGGTATCGACGGTAACCGAATGATTGCCCGAGTCCCGGCGGGCATGGTGCTGCACGAACTGAACCAACATCTTGCAGCAGCGGGTTATGCACTGGCCAACATGGGCGACATCACCGCACAAACCGTTGCCGGCTCGATCTCCACATCCACGCACGGCACCGGCTTGCGATTCACGGGGTTGGCGGGGCAGGTCGCCGGCTTTGGTCTCGTCACCGCCAACGGCGATCTGCTCGAGTGCAATGCACAGCAGAATTCCGGCATCTGGCGACTCGGTCGCGTGGGTCTCGGCGCGCTCGGCATCCTCACCCATGTGGACATGCAGATCGTGCCGGCGTTCCGCCTGCGGGCTGTCGAAGAGCCACGACGGTTGCGCGACGTGCTCGACAACTTCGACCGGATCGTCGAGGCAGCCGACCACTTCGAGTTCTATTGGGTACCGCACACCAAGTGGGCGCTCACCAAGCACAACACACGCACGCAAGAGCCAACCGCCCCGCGTTCACCGCGCGCAAAGTGGCTGAGCAAGACCGTGCTCGAGAACTACGCCTTCGGTGCGGTGTGCGCCGTTGGGCGGGCGGTGCCGAGTTTGATCCCGCGCCTGGCGACGGCGGTGCCGTCGTCTGGTCGGCAAGAGTTCACGGAAGAGAGTCATGAGGTCTTTGCCACGCGCCGGCTGGTGAAGTTCCACGAGATGGAATACTCGATTCCGCGCCATCGTCTAGCCGAAGCGCTCTCTGCCATCGTCGAGATGGTCGAGCGGGAGAAGTTGCGCATCAGTTTCCCGGTCGAGGTGCGGGTGACGGCACCGGACGACGTTCCGCTCTCAACATCACAGGGTCGCGAGTCGGCGTACATCGCCGTGCACATGTATAAGGGGATGCCTTATGAGCGGTACTTCCGTCATGTTGAGTCGATCGTTGCACCAATGAACGGTCGGCCGCACTGGGGAAAGATACACTTTCAAGGTGCTGAAACGCTTCGCTCGCAGTATCAGCACTTCGATGACTTCGCGGCATTGCGCGAGCGGCTCGACCCTGAGCGGCGATTCGTCAACGCCTATGTCGAGCGTGTGCTCGGGCTGTGAAACCTGCCAGATCGCAGACAGTTTCTGACCTCGTCGGGTTCGCCGGTGGCGAGATCGCAGGACGTTGGTTCACCGGGCGGGAGATCGTCGGGTGTGCGCCCGCTGGGGTTCGGTTCGCTCGGGATTGCCGCCCCGTTGGTGGCCGGTATGGCGCGCCGCGGCATCACCACGCCGACCGACATCCAAATGATGACCATCCCCGATGGTCTCTCCGGCAAGGACGTGTGCGGCAAAGCACCGACCGGCTCGGGCAAGACCATTGCGTTCGGGCTCGTCCTGGTGTCGCGGCTGAAGTGTGCGAGGCCGGCGCAACCGACGGGTCTCGTCCTGGTGCCAACCCGCGAACTGGCGCAGCAGGTACGTAAGGAGATCGACCTGCTCGATGCGTCGCGGTCGTTGCGGACCACGGCGGTGTTCGGCGGCACGGGGTACGGGCCGCAGGTGCGGCAAGTGGGGAGTGCGTCGATCGTGGTTGCGACGCCTGGGCGTCTGGAGGATCTGCTCAATCGTCGCGACATCGATCTGCGCAGTGTGCAGATCGTCGTGTTGGATGAAGCCGATCGCATGGCCGACATGGGCTTCTTGCCGGCGGTGAAGAAGATTCTCGACCGTTTGCCGGCGCAGCGCCAGGTGTTGCTCTTTTCGGCAACGCTGGATGGTGCGGTTTCGCAACTTGTGGAGCGCTACCAGCGCCAGCCGGCGGAACACGATGCCTCAACACCCGAGGCTGAACCCGACTTAGTACACATCTTCGAGGTGATCGCCAAAGACCGGCGGCTCGCACGCACGGCCGCATTGCAGGGAGAATTCGGGCAGATCATTCTGTTTTGCCGTACCAAGCACGGCTCGGACCGTGTCGCGCGTCAACTCACGGCACAGGGTTCACGCTGTGCGGTGATTCACGGCAATCGCAGCCAGGCCCAGCGCGAACGCGCACTGGACGACTTCAAGCGCGGTCGGGCCGACGTGCTCGTGGCCACCGACGTCGCCGCGCGCGGTATCCACATCGACCTTGTCCCGTGCGTGGTGCATTGGGATCCACCGGATGACCCGAAGGATTATGTGCACCGTTCTGGTCGCACCGGTCGCGCCGGTGCGCGCGGCGTGGTGGTGTCGTTCGTCGACCCGTCGCAGAAGCGCGGCGTGATGCGCGACATGCGGTCGATTGGCATCGAGGTGCAGTGGGTGCAGAGCCCCGTGACGTCGCCGACAACGACGGCACCAATACGACGGCCCGGTGACATTGGCTGGCTGTCGACGCCGCGTCGCGCCACCAACCCGTTCTGCGCGGGCTGAGACAGGTCAACGGTTCAGTTCAGCCGAAGACGATGTCCTGCGGGCGCACCGGCACGCGCGGCAGTGCTTTGCCTGTTGCTGCACGAATTGCCGCTGCAATCGCCGGCGTCACCGAGATGCACGGTGGCTCACCGATGCCCTTGGCACCGAGTGGGGCCTGCGGCTCGGGCTCCTCGATCATCGTCGCCACCACGGTGGGCGCGTCAAGGGCGGTGGGCAACAGGTAGTCGGTGAACGACGGGTTGCGCATCTTGCCGTCTTGCAACACGATTTCCTCCATCACCGCGAGGCCGAGACCCTGGGCGATACCACCCTCCAGTTGACCGATGGCGGCGAGCGGGTTGAGTACGCGACCGACGTCTTGTGCCGTTGCAACTTGCACGACCTTCACGAGACCCAGTTCGGGGTCGACATCCACCACCGCGCGGTGCGCGACGAAGGCGAACGCCACATGGCAATTGCCCTGGCCGTTTTCGTCGAGCTCTTCGGTGGGGCGGTGGTGATGTGAGAAGGTCTCATCGAGAACGACGCCGCGCGAAGCCTCCGCGACGGGCACACGCAACGTGCCCATGGTGTCGACGACGTCGGTGCCGTCGATGGCGAGTCGCAACGGGTCAAGTCCGTGCGCATCGGCGACCCGCTCGAAGAGTTGCTCGCGCACGCGACGGCAGGCACCGTCGACCGCACCACCACTCATCCAGGTTTGACGCGACGCCGACGTGCTGCCGGCACTCCCAATGGCGGTGGAAATCGGCTCGAGCAGCACGGTGTCGACACCCAGCACGGTGCGGGCAATCTGCTGGGCGAGCACGACGAAACCTTGCCCAACTTCGGCGGTGGCGAACTGCAGTGTGGCGATGCCATCGGCCAGGCGACAGCGGGCTACGGCGTAGTCGTCGAAGCCCTCGCTGTACATGAGGTTCTTGATCGACACGCCCCAGCCCACACCACGGCGGATGTTGCTGCGCCGTGCGGTGAGGCCGGTGCCGCCAGGGATGAGCAGCGGATCCGGGTCGGCCGGCAACGGCTCAGGCATCGGCAATGCAGCCGTCTCACGAATGCATCGCGCGACGGGGGCGACGCTCTCCACCACCTGACCGGTGATGAGACGGTCACCCGTCTGCATCGCATTCTTCAGACGAATGTCGACGGGCGACAGCCCACAGGCATCGGCCAGTTTGTCCATCTGCGATTCATGGGCAAAACAGGCCTGCACCACGCCGAAACCGCGCATCGCACCGCACGGCGGATTGTTCGAGCGAACCGCGTAACCGTCGACGGTAGCGATCTCGCACTTGTACGGGCCCTGCACATGCGTGACCGCGTTGATCAGCACCGCCGATGAGGTGGAGGCGTACGCGCCGCCGTCGAGCACGATGCGTGCCTCAACCCTGCGCAGCGTGCCATCGCGATCGGCATGGTGACGCATGAAGATCTTTGCTGGGTGACGATGGATGTGACCGTAGAACGACTCTTCGCGACCGTATTGCATCTTGATCGGGCGCCTCGTGACGAGCGCAAGCAGGCAGCAATGCACTTGCAGACTGATGTCTTCGCGACCGCCAAATGCGCCACCGACACCGCCGAGGGTCAGTCGCACGCGCTCGACCGGCCGGTCGAGACAAGCGGCGATCTGCTTCTGGTCTTCGTGCAGCCACTGCGTGGCGATGAAGAGTTCGACGCCCAAGCCGTCGTCGTCGGGCAGGGCGAGAGCCGCCTCGAGGCCGAGGAAGGCTTGGTCTTGCATGCCGATTTCGTACGTTCCCTCGACGACGACATCACCCACGAAGTGCTGATCCCCACGGATCACGCGTTGACGGCGAATCACGTTGCCATCCGGATGCATCGGTGGGAACGAACCGTCGATTGCCGCCTCGGCGTCGACGAGTGGGGCGAGCACCTCGTAGTCGACGTTGATTGCGGCCAGCGCACGGCGTGCGGTCTCGGGGTGGTCGGCCGCCACCGCTGCAACGGGTTCGCCCACATAACGCACGACGTCGCGGGCAAATACCGGTTGGTCGCTCGCGATGAGACCGTAGGTGAGTTTGCCTGGCACGTCGTCGGCGGTGATCACCGCCGATACGCCGTTGATGGCAAACGCACCAGAAGTGTCGATGCTGCGGATGCGCGCATGCGGATGCGGGCTGCGCAAGGTGGCTCCCCACAGCATGTTGTCGGCCCAGGCGTCGGAGGAGAAGGCGAAACGACCCTGCACCTTGGGGATGCCGTCGGGGCGCAGCGCCGAGGTGCCGAGACCGCTGCGTTGCTTGGTGGATGTCGTCGTCGCCATGTCAGCGCACCTGATGCTTCATCTCAACGCGATTCCGTCGCGCGCCGTTGGTCGCGCGCCTGCTCGACGGCGGCAAAGATACGGCCGTATCCGGTGCAGCGGCAGATGTTGCCACTGATCGCTTCCTTGATTTCGAGTTCGCTCGGATTGGCGTTGCGGTCGAGCAGATGGTGCACCGCGACGATCAGCCCGGGCGTGCAGAACCCGCACTGTACGCCACCAGCGTCAACGAACGACTGCTGTACGTCGGTGGGTTCGCCGTCGACCGACAGCCCTTCGACGGTGGTGATCTCCGCGTCGACTGCCGTGGCCGCCAGCACGAGACACGAACACACCGCCTCGCCTTCCATCAATACGGTGCAGGAACCGCATTCACCCTGCTCGCAGGCTCCCTTCGTGCCCGGCAGGCCGAGTCGTTCGCGCAACACGTACAGCAAGCTTTCGCCGGCCCACGCATCGCGCACCTCGTGCTGGACGCCGTTCACGGTGAGGCGGTAGAACTCGTTGCTCACTGCGCAACCCCAGGCTGGTGGTCGTTGCCGCGCAACAGCAAGCGTTCGACAAGAACCGCGATGGCATGACGTCGGTACGAGGCAGTCGAGCGGTGATCATCGATCGGTGAACATTCGAGTGAGGCCCGTTGGCCGAACTCGCGGGCCAGGTCGGGGGCGACCCGCAGCGCCCCGCGCAGATTCGTCTGCTGCGCGAGCCATGCTTCGGCCGTGCGGGCCCGCACCACCGTGGGCGCCACCGCGCCGAGCGCGACACGCACCGAGCCACCCTGCGGGTCGTGTGCCAAACACGCCGATGCCGCCGAGATCACCATGGCATTGCGGGTGCCGACCTTGGCATACCCCTGGTAGCCGCCAAACAGCGGAAGCGTCACCGCGACGATGACCTCGTCGGGGTGGCGCGCGTTCCTCTTCACACCGACCATGAAATCGTGAATCGAGACATCGCGCGTGCCGTCCACACTCTGCAAGTGCACGGTGGCATCCAACGCACTCAAGACCGGCAGACCATCACCGGCAGGCGAGCAGGTGCCGAGGTTGCCGCCGAGCGAACCAGCGGCACGGATCTGTGGCGAACCCACCGTGCGTGCCGCCTGAGCGAGGGCCGGCACGTGTTCGCGAAGAGGCGAACGCTCCATCTCTGCATAGGGCACGCCGGCACCGAGACGTATCGTGCGCGAGTCATCGTCGACGTTCCAACGCCTCAACTCACCCACTTGCCGCAGTGCGACGACATCATTCAACGACGTGCGGTTGAAGTTGACTTCGACCATCAGGTCGGTGCCACCCTGTACGAGTCGCGCACCGGGGTGGTCGCGCAGCGCCTGCAACGCCTGTTGCAACGATGTGGCGTTGATGACGGTCACGGTTGCGGGCTCCAGCCCGAGAACGCGTCGATCATCGCGCGCACGTCACCGAGTGGATACAGGATCGGGCACGTGCAACCATTGCGCATGTAGTGCTCGACTTGGGCGCGGGCGTCGGCGGGCGTGCCGCTGGCCGTCAGCATCTGCACGATTTCGTCGGGCACGAACTTCGATGCAGCCACCACCTGCTCGTGGGTGGCCGGCCACGTGAGCACGCTGCCCACCTTGTCGAGCAACGATTGCGGAACCCCGGAGGCCTTCATGATGTGCGGCTGTTGCCCGAGATACTGCGTGACCATCTGGCGTGCCATGTCGAGTGCGGTCCGGCGGTCTTCGTGCACGCTGCACACCACGAGTTGCGGACGATCGATTGAGTCAAGCGATCGTCCGGCCTTGGCGGCGCCCTTGGCGAGGGCCTCCAACGCTTGCGCGTTGTACTCCGGGGAGACCAGATAGTTGAGCACCACACCGTCGGCGATTTCACCGGTGAGTTCCATCATCTGCATGCCGGTGGCACCGATGTAGATCGGCACGTCCTTCCTCCGTCGTTCTTGATACACATAGTCCAGTTCGACGCCGTCGAGGTGCACGAAGTCGCCGTGCATCGTGACGGTTTCGTTGTTCAGCAACGCGCGGACCGCAACCACGATCTCGCGCATGGCCCGCAGCGGTTTGCTGCGGTCGATGCCGACCTTCCTGGCGAGTGGATCCCACCATGCGCCGATGCCGAGCAACACCCGCCCGGGGGCGAGGTCGTCGAGCGTACTGAAGGTCGCGGCGAGTCGGGCGGGGTTGCGGCTCCAACAGTCGACGACACCGGAGCCCACCTTCAACTTCGTCGTCACCGATGCAAATGCGGCCATCGGCACCGTGGCCTCGCGCACGAGTCGGCTCTCGGCCTGCCACACCGCCTCGAAACCCTTGGCTTCGGCGTATTGCGCGAACTCCATGCCTTCGCGCAGCGGGTGGGCATCCTGCAGGTAGAGCGCGACTCGTGCGGCCATGGTTAATGTCCCTCCATCTTTCGATGTAGACGGGTGGCGGCTTCGGCGGCCTTGGCCCGCACTTCGTGTTCGTCGACGAGGGTGGTGGTGCCGCGGTCGACGACGACTTCTCCATCCGCTTCCACACGCTCCACGCGCATGCCAGTGGTGAAGACCGCATGCCACGGGCTCGCCGCCTGCGGATACCGCCAGGTCACGCGGTCGTGCTTGGCTTCGGGGAAGTACTCACGCGCGTTATCGAGCCAGCCCGCGATGATTTCTGGCGTGGCACTTCCATCGAATTCGCGCAGTCGCACGTACGCCAGCCGCGCTTCCTCGAGCATGTCCGAGCCGATGCCATCAGAACCCAGCAGCACGGTGTTGGGGCGGGTGGTCGGTTTGGCGTAGCCGACACCGTTGTTCATGTTCGAGCGTGGGTTGTGCGCGAGACGCCCCGGCAATTCGCGATTGAGATGCACACCGTGCACGATCAGCCACTCGGGTGTCGCGTGCGGTGCAAGTCGTGCCGCTGCTTGCACGTCGTCAATCGCCTCAGCAACGTGCACGTGCACGCCAACCTTGAACTTTGCGGCGAGCTCGGCGGCGGCGGAAATCGTTTCATCACTGCAGGTGAATGCGGCGTGCAAACCCACCATGCCGCGCTTGCCGGCACGCAGGTGACGTTCGCATTCTTCAAGGCCGTCACGAGCGCCTCTGGTCATCGTGGAGAGCGGCGACACCTTCTGGTGCAGCGAACCATCGTTGCCCCAGCGGTCCGTCGCGCCGTAGCACGCCCGCACGCGCACACCCACCTCGCTGCATGCGCGATCGATGGCGTCGAGCGAACCCTCGATCGCATTCGGCGATTCGTGATGATCGATGATGCATGTGGTGCCCGCGAGCACCGCCTCGAGCGCACCGAGTTTCGCCGACCAGTAGATGGTGCCGAGATCGAGCGCGGCGTCCAGTCGCCACCAGACGAGCTCCAGCATGTGCGGAAAGTTCGTGGCGACACCGCGCGGTGCTGGCATGCCGCGGGCGAGTGCGGAGTACAAGTGGTGGTGCGAATTCACCAGCCCGGCGGTGACACTCAAGGTGTCGGTGGCTGGCGACGCGCTCATTCGTCGTCGTCCCCACCGCGGCGCATCGGCAGCGTGGCACGCCATTCACCGTCGAGTTCGTGCAGTGCTGCGGCGACCGCACCGGCCGTGGGCACGAGGCCGATCTCTCCGACACCCTTGATGCCGTACGGTGCGTTCGGTTGCGCACGCTCGACGAGGATCACGTCCATCGGCGGCACATCCTTGGCGCGCAGAATGCCGAGACTCCGCAGTGTCATGTTGATGGGGAAGCCAGTCGCCGGGTCGCTGGGGAAGTCCTCGGTCAGCGAATAACCCAGACCCATGTGGATGCTGCCCTCAATCTGCCCCTCACACAGCGTGGGGTTCATCGCGCGACCCACGTCGTGCGCGGCAACGACTCGCTCGACCTTGCCCGACTCCCGGTCGATGACCGCCATCTGCGACGCGTAACCGAACGTGGAGTGGATGATTGGGTTCGCAACATTGGGGTCGCCGAGTTTGGTGGTCCAGTCGACGCGATATTCGCCGACATGGTCGACTCCGCGCGTGAGCCCGGCTGCCTTGGCACTCGCACACGCGGCCTGCACGGCGCCGGCCCCCATCAGGGTGCCACGCGAGCCCGTGGTCTGACCAAGACCGAGTTCGCGGGTGGTGTCGACGATGACGCGAATCTTGCCAGTGTCAATCGGCAACAGATCACCGAGTTCCTCGATTGCCACTTGAATCGCGACGGTGTTGATGCCCTGACCCATCTCCGTCCAGCCGTGGCGGATCTCGAGCGTGCCGTCATGCTCGATGCGCACGACCGCTTTGGTGATTTCTTTGAAGCCGTTGCCAAGCCCACTGTTCTTCAGGCCGAGACCAAGACCTACCGCCTTGCCGGCGGCACGCGCGGCGTCGTAGTGCGGCTTGATGGCGTCCAGGCAGGCGAGTGCACCTTCGCAGCCGTCGTCCATGATCTGACCAGGACCCCACACCATGCCCGGGCGAATCACGTTGCGGCGGCGCATCTCCCAACCGTCGATACCGACGCGCTCGGCGAGGCGGTCGAGCATGCCTTCCATCGCGAATTGCGCCTGGTTTGCGCCGAACCCGCGGAATGCACCACCGATCGGGTTGTTCGTGCGCACGGCAATTGACTCCACGTCGATGGTGGGGAGGTGGTACGGCCCGCTGGCGTGACCGGCCATGCGCTCGAGCACCTTCATGCCGACGCTCGCATACGCACCCGAGTCGCCCACGGCGCGCACGCGCAACGCGGTGAGTTTGCCGTCGGCATCACAAGCCATCTCATAGCGCATCCGAATGGGGTGACGCTTGGCGTGCATCAGCAACGATTCTTCGCGTGACAGCACGCACTTGACGGGCGCGTCGAGTAGCCACGCGGCGAGTGCTGCATGGGCCTGGTTCGCCATGTCTTCCTTGCCGCCGAATGCGCCGCCATTGGTGATCAACTCCACCGTGACCCGTTCATTCGGGAGTTTCAGCACGCGGGCGATGTCGTTGCGGTCGTCCCACACGCCTTGTCCACCCGAATACACGTGCAGCGTGCGCGCGTCACCGACGCCTGTTGGCACGGCGAGCGTGGCTTCTGGTTCGAGGAATGCGTGCTCGATGCGCTGCGTCTGGAACGTTTCGGCGAGCACGTGCGTGCTGTCTGCAAACGCCGCGTCGACATCACCACGCTTGTAGGTGCTTCTGCTGAGCACGTTGTCCTTGGTTTGCCACACCGCAACCTCCGACGTGCTGAGCGCAACATCAACGTCGGTGATCGGCGTGTGCACCTCGTAGTCGACCTCAATCAACTTCGCGGCCGCACGCGAATTGAGCCGAGTGTCGGCGACGACGATTGCCAGCACATCGCCGGCATACGACGTGCGACCGCCGACCGGGATCATCACCGGCCAGTCCTTGTAGATGATGCCGACCATCAACTCACCGGGGATGTCCGCCGCGGTGTACACGGCCCGCACCCCCGTGGCGTGGCGCGCAGCGTCGACCTTGATGCCCTTGACAGTCGCCCGCGTGTGTTGCGCGAAATGCAACGCGGCATGCAACATGCCCGGTACCCGGATGTCGTCGATGTAGCCGCGGTCACCCATGGCGAGCGACTCGGCCTCGTACTTCGGTGTGCGGGTGCCGATGCCCCCAACGGGTGGCAGTGCGGGGATGTCGTTCTTCGCGACGCACTCGATGGCCTCGAGAATCTTGGCGTAGCCCGTGCAACGACACAGGTGCGCACCGAGATGGCGGGACATGTCTTCGCGCTTGAGTGCTGCACCTTTCTTGTCGATCTGTGCTTTGGCGCGCACGACGATGCCCGGGATACAAAAGCCGCACTGCAAACCACCGCACGCCGCAAAGGCCGCGGAGAACTTCTCCCGTTCGACGGCTGCGACACCTTCAAGCGTCGTTACCGATTTGCCGGCGACCTTCTCCAGACTCGTCTGGCACGACACCACGGCCTTGCCGTCGATCAACACGGTGCAGCAACCGCATTGCCCGGACGGCGAACAGCCGTCCTTCGGCGACGTGATGTTGAGTTCTTCGCGCAGTGCCGACAGCAAGTGGGGGTGCGGCTGGCGCACCTCGACCGGGGTGCCGTTGACGACGAACTGGGTCCCCTTTACAGTTTGTCAAGGGCGACCCGCAACCCCAACGGATGCTTGCCGAGGTCTACGGTGGCCACAGGCCCGCCAAGCGACTCCGCCGGGCTCGGCCGGGTGGCGAAACCGGGATGGTTCAGCCCAGCGGGCTGCCGTCCGCCGCCGTATGCGCCCCACGCTGGCTGGTGAGCCGCTGATAGGCCTCGGGGCGCCGGTAGTAGTCGAGGTCAAACAGGGTGTTCTGGTAGTTCTTGCACCATTCGAGGTCGCAGTCGGCGACGACCACCTCGTCGCCATTCCCCCGGGTCTTGGCGAGTACTTCACCCGACGGGGCGATGATCTGCGATTCGGCGAGCGAGTCAACGCCTTCCTCGCAACCACCCTTGGCGACGCCCACCACGAACGTGCCATTCTCGTACGCACCCGCTTGCATCACGAGGCCGTTGTGAAACCCTGCGAGATGATCCTGACCCGGGTCGGGCACGTAGTGCAGCGGCGTGTTGTAGCCGCAGAGGATCATCTCCACGCCTTGCAGCCCCATCTCGCGGTAGGTCTCTGGCCAGCGACGGTCGTTGCAGATCATCATGCCGATTCGTCCGCCGAAGGCCTCCCACACACCGAAGCCGTCGTCGCTCGGCTCGAAGTAGTAGCGCTCTGCGTGCTGGAACGGCCGTCCAGGCTCGTTCGATGCGTGGCCGGGGATGTGCACCTTGCGGTATTTGGCGACGACGAGACCGTCTCGTTCGACGAGGATCTGGGTGTTGAAGCGACGGCCGTCTTCGGTGAGCTCGGCGTATCCGAGCGAGAACCCGACGCGACGCTGCTTGGCAAGTTGAAAGAGCGGGGCGGTGTCGGCGTTCGGCATTGCCCGCTCGTAATAGTGGTCGGTGGTCGAGATGTCGTCGACGAACCACCGCGGGAAGAACGTCGTCAACGCCAGTTCGGGGAACACCACGAGGGTGGCGCCGAGATCTGCGGCACGATTCAAGAGCGCACAGAGCCGCACCACCGCGTCGGCGCGAGTCTGCGCGCGTTGGATCGGCCCCATCTGTGCGGCAGCAACCCGCACGACACGAGGCGCACCGCGCAGACCGCCTCGCATCAGAACTTCGTCTCCGCGAGTTGCAGCATCACGTCGAGCAACACGTTGGCGCCAGCGACGAGGTCGGCTTCGTCGGTGTGTTCTGCCACGTTGTGACTGAGGCCCTTGTGGCTCGGCACGAAGATCATCGCCGTCGGCGCCATGCGGGCGATCATCTGTGCATCGTGCCCGGCACCCGAGGGCATGCGCTGCACCGTGTTGCCGCGGGCGCGCGCCGCGGACTCCACGATGTCGATCACGCGATCGTCGAACGTAACCGGCTCGAAGCGCACGAGACTGCGGCGTGTGATGGTGACGTTCTCGCGGTTGGCCAGCTCGCCACAGAAGTCGGCGATTTCCTGCTCGGCCTTCTGCAAGATGGCTTCGTCGGTGTTACGCACATCGAGCGTGAGCGCCGCACGACTCGGCACCACGTTGGTGAGGTTCGGATGCAAGTCGACTTTGCCGACGGTGCACACCTGGTTGCCACCGTAGCGATTCGCCAACGAGCGCACGAACACGGTGAGTTCGGCCGCCGCGTACGCGGGGTCGCGCCGCAGATGCATCGGGGTGGTGCCGGCGTGATTGCTTTGCCCCTGGATCGTGACCTCTTGCCACGAGATGCCCTGCACGCCCGTGACTGCACCGATGCGAACACCGTTCACCTCGAGCAGCGGGCCTTGCTCTACGTGCACTTCGACGAATGCGTGCGGGGCGACCCCCGGGCACGGCACGTAGCCGAGATAGCCGATGCGCTCGAGTTCGTCGCCAAGGCGTGCACCATCGATGCCCACCACGTCGTGCGCTACTTCGGTCGGCATGCCGCCGGCGTACACCAGCGAGCCGAGCATGTCGGGGGCGAACCGCGCGCCTTCTTCGTCGGTGAAGAAGGCCACCTGCAACGGTCGTGACGGCGTGTAACCCGCTCGCTGGCAGGTCTCGACTACTTCAAGCCCCGCGATGACACCGTAGTTGCCGTCGTATTTTCCGCCGGTGCGCACCGTGTCGATGTGCGAGCCGGTCATCACCGCCGCACCCGAGCCGACGTTCCATGTGCCGATCACATTGCCGACTGCGTCAATGGCAACTTCGAGCCCGAGGTCGTGCATCCACCCGACCACCACATCACGGCCGTCGCGGTCGGCGTCGGTGAGGGCGAGGCGGTTGCATCCGCCACCATCGATTGCGCCAACCTCGGCGAGGGCGAAGATTCGCTGCATCAAGCGCTGGCCATCGATTGCGAGCAGAGCTACGGCGCCAGACACCACGCCGTCAGTCTACGAATGGCAGAATTGACCGCTGATGTCAGACATCGACCGCGCGCGACTCGCTGACCTGATGCGATCAGAGACTGAGCACTTCGTCGCCACACATCCGAAGTCTGCGGCACATGCCGAAAGGACGAGTTCTCTCCTGGCCGGTGTGCCGATGCCGTGGATGCGTCGGTGGCCGGGGCCCTTTCCGATCGTGCTCGATCAGGCGCACGGGGCGCGCTTCACCGACATCGACGGGCACGAATACGTCGACCTCTGTCTCGGTGACACGGGTTCGATGACCGGTCATGCTCACGCAGAAATTGGCGCTGCGATCACCGAGCAGATGTCGCGCGGCTCCACCGTGATGTTGCCGACACAAGATGCCGCCTGGGTCGCCCAAGAGATGTCGCGGCGCTTCGGGCTACCGAAATGGCAGTTCACGTTGAGCGCCACCGATGCCAATCGTTTCGCGCTGCGATTCGCCCGCGCGATCACCGGCAAGCCAAAGATCATCGTGCACGACTGGTGTTATCACGGCACGGTCGACGAAACGCTCGTCATCCAACTTGGCGACCGCACCATCAGCCGTCCGGGCGCCATCGGCCCGCAGGTGAACCCCGCGCTCACGACGCACGTGGTGCAGTTCAACGACCTGGAGGATCTCGAGCGGGCAGCCGCGCATGGCGACGTCGCCTGCATGTTGATCGAGCCGGCGCTCACCAACATCGGCATCGTGCTGCCCGCGCCCGGCTATCTCCAGGGCGTGCGCGAGATTACGCGCAAGCACGGCATCATCCTCGTCATCGATGAGACGCACACGATTTGCGCGGGCCCCGGCGGCTGCACGAAGGAGTGGGGGCTCGAGCCGGACATGTTCGTCATCGGCAAGACGATCGGCGGTGGCACACCGGTCGGCGCGTACGGTATGTCGGCCGCGGTCGCCGCACAAGTTGAGGCACTGCACGACGACGATGGCATCGACGTGTCGGGGGTCGGCGGCACGCTCGCGGGGAACGCGCTCTCGATGGCAGCCGTGCGCGCGACGCTGACGCATGCGTTGTTGCCCGAACAATTCGTGCACACCAAACAGATGGCAACCGCGTGGACCGACGGTGTGAAGCACGCCTACGAGCGTCGCGGTCTCGCCTGGAGCGTGCAACAACTCGGCTCCCGCGCCGAATACTGGTTCTGCCCGCCACCACGCACGGGGGCCGACGCCGCGGCCGCCGTCGACCACGACCTCGATGCATTCATGCACCTGTGGGCCATCAACCGCGGGATTCTGCTGACGCCGTTCCACAACATGGCGTTGTTCTCACCGTTCCATGTGGTGCAGGATGTCGAGCGGCACACGGTGCAGTTCGACGAAGCGCTCACCGCCCTGACTGGTCGCTGAGTCGCAGTGGAAATCGTCTGGGTGCTTGCGGTGATGATGTTCGCCGCGCTCGTGCAGTCACTTGGCGGGTTCGGGTTCGCGCTACTGGCCGTACCGCTCTCTGCACTGGCAATCGACCTGAAGGTCGCCGTCATCGCCGTGAACGTCGGGTCGCTGTACAACACCCTGATTCTCTTCGTGCGCACGCGTCGAGACATAGACCGCGAAGTGGCGTGGCGCTTCAATGTGCCGGCAGTGCTCGGCATGCCGCTCGGCCTGTACGTGTTGGCCAATGTTGCGCAAGATCCGTTGAAGATCGTGCTCGGCGCAATCATCATCGTGGCGACGCTGGCACTCATGCGCGGTGCCGGGAACTTCGCACCACGCCGCTGGATTGAGGTGCTTGCCGGATGGTTGGCGGGCATCCTGTCGACGGCCACGGGCGCCAACGGACCACCGCTCGTGCTGGCGGCCCAGATGCGCGGCCTGGCGCCCGACACGTTGCGCGCCACGTTGGCGTTCACCTTCACAATCTCTGGTTCGCTCAGTTTTCTGATGTTCTTCGCGGCGGGGTTGGTGTCGCGCGACGCGCTGCTGCTTGCCCTTGCTGCCGTGCCGCTCATCGTGGTGGGGCGGCGTATCGGCATTCGACTGCAGCCGCGATTTTCGGGACGACGATTCGAACGCCTTGTCTACGGGCTGCTCTTCTTGAGCGGCATATCGGTTGGTCTGTCGGGACTGCTCGGCTAACCGCCGAACCAGCCGAGCCACGCTTCTTTCGTCTTCGGCTTGAGGATTGCATTCGTCGTGCGCACGCGACCCATCGCGGCAGATGCCTCGTGCGAGTATTGATGACCCGGGAAGACCACCGTCTCGTCGGGTAGCGCTGCAAGCGTCTGCAGGCTGTCGTACATGTCGGCGGGGTTGCTGCCCGGCAAGTCGGTGCGCCCGCAGCCATCCAAGAACAACGTGTCGCCCGAGACGAGTCGCCCATCAACCAGAAAGCACTGACTGCCTGGCGTGTGGCCCGGCGTGTGCACGAGCGTGATTGCGACGTCGCCCACCTTCACCACATCACCGGGCTGGTGCGCGGCAAGATGCGAGCGGTCCACACCGGTCACCTTGGTTACCCATTCGACTTCGTCTCTCTGCAGATGAATCGGCACGTTCGTGCGCTGCAACAACGACGCGATGCCGTCTATTCGCAACCCCATCATCGAACCGCCGACATGATCGGGGTGGTAGTGCGTCGCCAGCACCCCGACGAGTCGCATTCCGTCGGCCTCGACCGCATCGACGAGACCATTCACGTCGTAGGCGGGGTCGACCAAGACGCACTCGCCGGTTGCGCGATCACCGATGGCGTACACGAAGTTGACCATCTGCCGAGCCAGGTCGTTGTCTTGCGCGAAGTCACGGCCCGAGAGCATCTGGCGGAAGTAGAAACGGTCGTCGCTCACGCCGACGAACCTACTCGCGCCTACCCTTGAACCGTGACCGCAACACGACATCTGCGCTACGCGGTCGTCGGTACGGGGATGATGGGCGTGGAGCACCTGCATGCGCTGCGCACACTGCCCGACACCAGCGTCGTCGCGCTCTGCGACCCGCACGCCGCCAGCCTGGCTGCGGCCCGAGCCGTGGTGGGCGACAACACAGTTCGCACGTATCGCAGCGTCGAGCAGCTGGTGGCGGTCGGAGGTTTTGATGTGGCGGTCGTTGCAAGTCCCAATCACACGCACCGAGCGGTGTTGGAGCCACTGCTCGAGTCGGGCGCACATTTGCTCATCGAAAAGCCGTTGTGCATCACCACGCACCAGTGCCGCGAGGTGATTGCGCTCGAGGCGACGACGCGCGCATCAGCGTCACCGAACCGCGTGGTGTGGGTCGGGCTCGAGTACCGGTACATGGCACCGATCATGCGGCTTCTGCAACATGCACACGGCGGCGCGCTCGGTCGGCTGCGCATGCTGGCGATTCGCGAGCATCGGTTTCCGTTCCTCGTCAAGGTGGGGGATTGGAACCGCTTCAGCGCCAACACCGGCGGCACGCTCGTAGAGAAGTGTTGCCACTTCTTCGATCTGATGCGTCTCGTGTTGCGGAGCGAGCCGACGCGCGTGTACGCCTCGGGTGCGCAGGATGTGAACCACCTCGACGAGCGCTACGACGGGCGCACACCCGACATTCTCGACAACGCCTTCGTCATCGTCGACTTCGCCGATGGTTCGCGGGCCTCGCTCGACTTGTGCATGTTCGCCGAGGCGACGACGAACGAGCAGGAGATTTCGCTCGTCGGCGATTTGGGTAAGACCGAAGCACTCGTCACACAGGGCGTGGTGCGCCTCGGACTGCGCAAGAACGGTTGGTTTCAAGCCGACGAAGAACGCGTGCACGCCAGCGACGTGCCGGCCGAGGTGCACGAACATGGCGCGCACCACGGTTCGTCGTGGCGCGAGCATGAGGCGATGCAGGCAGCGATTCGCAACGGTACGGGGGCGCAGGTCACGCTGCACGACGGCCTCATGTCGGTGGCCATGGGGGAGGCCGCGCATCGCAGCATCACCGAGGGTCGACCAGTGGTGATGAGCGAAATGCTCGGCTGAAGTTGTCGCTGTGAATGACGCCCGGCGGAAGTCGGCACTCAGCCGGGGCTGGCACCGTAACCGGTGCTCGCTTAGAACAACGA
>Ga0194127_10000290_pt1 | contig 81839 bp, 74 predicted proteins | sample TA2KigC100mmetaG_FD_148624 | JGI IMG/M metagenome (GOLD analysis project Ga0194127, IMG submission 148624) | Freshwater microbial communities from Lake Tanganyika, Tanzania - TA2015036 Kigoma Deep Cast 100m | ecosystem: Environmental > Aquatic > Freshwater > Lake | place: Tanzania: Lake... | reverse complement strand
AAAAGCAGGTTTTTAAAAGCACCCGAAACAGGTTTTGAGGTCAAGAAATATCCTGTTAAAAGCGAAGTTTTGCACCGCAGTAATGGGGCGCATAAAAAAGGCCCGGCGGATACCGGGCCTTTACTTTTGATACAATTTAATCCTTTTTTAGAACGTCCACTCAACATTGACCCTGGCGAAAACCGCATGGTCACGGTTGCTCTGGTCATAATAGCTGCCGGGGATGAAGTAATCTACAAGAAACTCCGTCTTGAAATTTTTGCAGCATTTATAAGTCAAAAGACCGGTAATCATCTGGCCGCGGAAATAACTGTTGGCTGAATAAATCGGAGTGTCGGCAGCGGCACTAAACTGCGGCTGTTCATTTTGATCCGCCCACATCAGATTATACAGCGTATCCATAGTCCAGTTTTTACCGGGTTTGAAGCTGTGTTTAATTCCGGTGCGATGCAAATTGGCCACCTCGCCCAATTCGCCTTCAAACCTCCAGATATAGGACTGCAGGTCGCCGCCGCGCTGATACTGCGGCCAGTCGCCCCAAAGCGTGTCAAACCTCTCGCTTTGCGTGGTATTCCTGTTATCACCGGAAAGGTATTCATACATCAATGTCAATTCGTTTTTCAGCTCATCGTTGAACGCATATTTCAACGAATTGTTGGAACCCAGGCCAGTCATGCTTTCCTCATCACGTTTGCCGAACTGCTTGGCGACTTCAACACTGTACGACCAGTTATCGTCTAATTTCTGAGCAACACGTCCGCCGAATGTATGAATTTCAGCGTCTAAGCCTCGAGCCGTAGCCCACCAGGACTTTGAGAATTTCGTCCATTTCGAGGGTTCCTCACTCTTGTAAATGTAATACCCTTCCAGTTGGGTATTTTCGATGGACTTATCCGTCACATAAGCGATAAAGCCGGTTTCATCTGTCCTTTGGGTCAGGTGAATATACTCGCGGTGATTAATCGGGGTCAGCCAGCCTCTTTCGTCATCATACTGACAAATGCCAATCAAATCCAACTGGGTTGTGTCTCTCAGGTCAATGGTTGCGCGAACGGCATCAAAGAAAATAGTCCGTGAGCCATCGCCGGGTGTCCCGTCAAGAACCAGCCAGCCGGTGCCGAGAATAATATCCTGACGACCGACGGTCAAAGTCATTGGGGCGTCAAAGGCATTTTTCCACTTGATGTTCATTGTGTCAAAAATCATTTCGCGGAAATCCGTATCCTGCTTGGTTAAGAGTTTCAGGCCGGGGATATGGTGACGCTCAGGATCGGTAATTGACCAGAATTCCCAAACAAGCCGGGTGTTAAATGTCACATCCGGAGAAAGTGTCCAAATTGTGGACCACCGGGTCCTGTACCGCTGCCAGTGATGGTCGTTGGAATTGTTTGGAGTCAGTAGAGCCAATGCATTGTCTCCAAACTGATCATCTGGAGACAGCAGGTTGTGCGCATAAACCTCACGCAGTCGGATGTCCAGCCCCATCTCCAGCCCGTCAAAGGGATGATGAAACGCATCCATGAAATCCATCGTGTGCCAATGCGGCTCGGCGGCAGCAACCGGAGCGGCCGTTGCGGCAGGTGCCTTCGCCGGAGTATCCGCGGCCAGGGCCTGGCCGGCCCAAAACAGAACCGCCATTAATAGTACAAATCGTATTGCCATTCTTCCAAAATCCATTTTGTCTCTCCTTTTATCGAAGTTAATAAAACAATTTTGATATTCCGTTATTTCGGCAAAACGTTCTAAAAAAAAGAATTTATCTGTCTCGATTTTATCTGAAACAAAACATTATGATTTCTATCCGCAGAAACCATAATGCCACATTTTTCAGAAATCAACTGTTTTTTGTTCTTAATTTCACAATTTTCGCTAAAATTACTCAATTAATATCAGCCTTTTTCACAATTATCGGCATTTTCACATATTTTCTGCCTTTTTGTCATATTTTTTATAGGTCTATAAGTGTTTTTGCATTTTTATAAAACAATTTATCCATAAGCGTTTCCGGAAGGTTCAATCGTCGGATGGCTTCAATTGCCTCGGTTTGGTCGGCCCAGGGGCTGTCTGTGCCAAAAAGAAGGTATTCCGAGGGGTGGGCAAGCAGCATCCGCCGGAAACGCTGGTCGCCCAAAAATTCTCGACTGACCGAGATATCCATGTATACAGGCTTGCCTAAGAGGCCCTTTTCTACTGCATCCCAGTCGTACCATCCACCAAGATGGGTGGTGATAAGCTTCAATCCCGGAAACCGATTTATAACATCAAGAATACGTTTTGTGCCGGCCCTGTCAATACGCTCAAATGCGATGTCATAACCGGTATGCATCACCACTATCAGATTATTTGCAGACAACGCCTCATAAATCGAGTCCATTTCAGGACTATCGAGGTCGAAATTCTGATAATAGGGATGAAACTTCACCCCTCTAAAGCCCTCTCGGGCAACCTGAGTAATTTTTTCGACTGCCTGAGGGTCGGCCGGATGTACCGATGGAAACGGAACAATCCTGTCGGAACATATTTCTTTACACCACTGTAAAATCTGTTCAAACTGTGACGGGCGGGTAGCAATACAGCATAAAGCACTTGTTTCGATTCCAGCCTTGTCCATTGAGGCAAGAAGCGAACTGACCCTGCCATCCAGATAGGAAACAATATCCGCCTCGCTGTGAAGCTGGGCCATTGCTTTGGGGGCCAGAGCATCCGGAAAAGCATGGGTGTGAAAATCGATTATTTTTCTCATAGTCTGTTCTTTAAGTATATCTGCAACTTCATTTTGTGCCATAAAACGACAATAATTAACGGGTATTATAACGATACTATCAAAAGAATCAACTCGTTATTGCCGCTTTAGTAAAAAAGATAAGTTTTTTGAATACAATATGTTACAATCTATCTTTGCATCCGTCGAAGATAAGAAATCAAAATTGTAATTGACGACGGATAGATTATACTATACGTTTTACGTTTGTCGGAGTCTTAGTCAAGTAGACCGCGGTGTTTACGAAGCAAGTTTCTTTTTTGAAAAGGAGATGTTTTATGAAAACGCAATTCGCAAAAATTCTTTGTGTTGTGACCCTTGGGCTTATTCTTGGCTTATTGGGGTGCGGTAAGGGGCCAGAAGCGAAGCCTATCAAAGTCGGCGCCCTCTTTGCAGTGACTGGAAAGGCGTCAAATCTGGGAGCCCCCGAAGCTAAAACGGCGGAAATGTTCGTCAACAAGTTAAACGAACGCGGGGGAATCAACGGCCAGAAGATTCAACTCATTGTCAAAGATACCGGAGGTACAAAGGAAAATGCCGTCTCTATGACAAAACAGCTCATCGAAGAAGAACAGGTGCTTGCCATCATCGGTCCCTCGACCAGCGGAGAAACAATGGGCATCAAGGATATCTGCCAGGAAGCCAAGATGATCCTGCTGTCATGTGCCGCGGCGGAAACCATTGTCAACCCGGTTGCAAGTTATGTGTTCAAGACCCCTCAGAAAGACAGTGATGCCGTGAAACTGATTTACAAGACGATGAAGGCCAAAGGAATTTCAAAGGTTGGTATCATTGCAAGCAATGACGGCTTTGGGATGGCGGGAACCGTGCAGCTTCAGAAACTTGCTGAGGAAAACGGAATTGTGATTGCCATATCTGAATCCTACGACGGACAGGCAACCGACCTGACCGACGTTCTGACCAAGATCAAGGGCAAGGATATCCAGGCGGTGATCAACTGGTCTATCGTTCCGGCCCAGAGTCTGGTTGCCAAGAACATGAAGCAAATCGGTTTGGACGTTCCCTTGTTTCAGAGTCATGGTTTCGGGAATATCAAATATGTTCAGGCCGGAGGCGAAGCCGCAAACGGCACCATATTCCCCTGTGGACGCCTGCTGATTGCCGATGTGCTGCCGGACAACCATCCTCAGAAGGCGGTTCTCACACAATACAAAAAGGACTACGAAGACCAGTACAAAGAAGACGTGAGTACTTTTGGCGGTCATGCTTATGATGCCATACTCATTCTTACCGAAGCGATCAAAAAAGCCGGAAGCCCGGATCGGGATAAGGTCCGCGACGCCATCGAAAACCTGAGTGGCATTGTTGGAACAGCCGGCGTTTTCAATTTCTCCGCCATGGACCACAATGGGTTATGTATGGATGCCTTTGAGATGCTGACGGTCAAGGATGGAAAGTTCGCGCTCTATAATCCGTAATATCAATCCGCGAGGTTGATACCGTAGAGATGCAAAATTTTGCGTCTCTACAACGCAACATTGCCCCATGCGGTTGACGTCAGGAGTTAAACCAGAATGGATTATCCTCAGATTGTGCAGTATTGCTTTGCAGGCATTACTGTCGGCAGCATCTATGCTATTGTGGGTATTGGTTTCAATATCATTTACAATACCACTGGGATTATTAATTTTGCACAAGGGGAATTTCTCATTGTTGGCGCAATGACGGCGATCAGTTTTTCCCAGTTTTTCCCCCTGCCGGTCGCTATCGGCATGGCGATACTGATAACGATTCTTCTGGGCGGACTTGTCGAGATAACCTTCATTCGACAAGTCCGCAACGCTTCCATCCTGCGGCTTATTATAATCACCATCGGAATTTCGATTCTGATTCGGGAAGCGATGCTCCACATCTGGGATGAAAAAGTCAGGTTTCTGCCCTATTTTACCGGGACGGACACTTCGACTGTGACCGTGCTGGGAGCTCATATCTCGCCGCAGGTTTTATGGGTGCTCGGCGTTTGCGCTGTTATCGTCCTGGGATTGACGCTCTTTTTCAAGTACACTCTGACAGGCCGGGCCATGCGTGCCTGCGCCGACGATCGGATGGCGGCCCGCCTGTGCGGCATCAATGATCGCTGGATGGTCACGCTTTCTTTTATGCTGAGCGCCGGCATTGGAGCAATCGCCGGCTGCATTATATCTCCCATCGCACAAACACAGTATGATATGGGCGCGCCTCTGGCGATCAAGGGTTTTACCGCAGCGATCCTTGGAGGTCTCGGTAACAGCATGGCCGCGGTCGCCGCGGGGCTTTTCCTGGGACTCATGGAAGCCTTTATGGTAAGCCAGTTTGATGTCGCCTACAAGGAAGCGGTTTCGATTGTAATCCTTCTTTTAATCCTTGTTTTCAGGCCCAGCGGCATTTTCGGCCGGCATGAGATTAATGTATTGAGGACGATGTAATGGGATTTCGGAAATATATTCCTGTTATCGTCACGGCCCTGATGGTCGTTGGGCTCCAGATTGTGCTTTCGCTGACCGGGGCAACGTATTACCTGACACAAATTACCATGTCAGCTTATTATGCCCTGGTTGTAATTGGACTTTGCCTGCTTATGGGCTATGCAGGCCAGGTGTCATTAGGCCATGCGGGTTTTTTTGCCATTGGCGGGTACACATCCGCCGTCCTGACAACATGTAATCTTATCGCATACCGCGATAACTCTCTGATTGCCTGGTGCGGTTCGCTTGGGCTGGTCACACAGTGGACTGACATCTACGGCAAAGACATTCTCTCCTTCTCTCCATGGGCGGCTTTGGCGGCAGCGCTGCTTCTGACAAGCTTAATCGCCGTTTTGATCGGCGTGTCCATTATCCATCTCAAAGGACACTATCTGGCGATGGCAACTCTCGGTTTTGGCCTGATTATTTACCGTATCGTCCTTGGCGCACAGATTTTTGGTCAGGCCGACGGCATTTCGAACGTACCCCCGTTTGGGCTTTTTGACGGCCTGCAAGTCAATGGAAGGCTTCCCTTCCGGACCCAAAATTATTATATCGCATGGGTCATGGTCATTACGACCATGATGCTCGCCATCAATCTGATTGACTCGCATATAGGCAGAGCGCTTCGTTCCATTCATCAGAACGAAGAAGCGGCACACTCCTTAGGAGTCAATACGTATCGCTGCAAGCTCTTTACATTTGTGTTAAGCGCTCTTATTGCCGCGGCGGGCGGCATCTTCCTGACCCATTACAATGGAAGCATAGGCCCGTCCGAGGTGACCGTGATGAAATCCATTCGCTATGTGGCCATCGTCGCTGTCGGCGGGATGGCAAATTTGTGGGGGGCGCTCTTCATGGGAATACTGCTGAACTTTCTTTCCCTGCGGGGAGTTTTTGGTTCTTATGACGATGCGGTCTTTGGAGCTATTCTGATTGGCATCATGCTTTTAGCGCCTCAGGGATTGCTGCGGAAGCCTGATTTTCGGGCGGTGCTGTCCTTCCTGTCCAAGAGGTCTCATGGATAACACTTTTTTTGAGACAAAGAATCTTCATCGCTTTTTCGGCGGCCTTCATGCCGTCAACAATGTAAGTGTCAAAGTGCCGCAGGGTCAGATCAAGGCTGTCATCGGCCCCAACGGCGCGGGCAAGACAACTTTCTTCAACCTGATCGCAGGAACACTTTGGCCTCAGGAGGGTGAAATACTCTTTCGAGGTAAAAAAATCACGGCCCAAAAGCCCCATGTTGTCGCCGGTCTTGGAATTGCGCGCACGTTTCAGACAACCCGGCTGTTCGGCCAGATGACCATTCTTGAAAATATTATGGTCGGCAGGCATCTTCGGATGCGTTCCGGATTTCTTGCCTGTATGCTGAACCTGCCGCAGACATGGAGCCAGGACAGGGAGAGCAAAGCCAGGGCATTGGCAATCCTCAGGGATTTCGGCCTTCTCGAATGTGCTCACGAAACAGCTTCCAATCTTCCTTTCGGCCGTCAGCGACTTGTGGAAATAGCAAGATCTCTTGCTACGGAGCCGGCACTTCTTCTTCTCGATGAACCTGCGGCGGGTCTTAATATTTACGAAACGAAGGAACTTGCCGAACTGATTCTCAAGATTCGGGATCAGGGTATCACCTGCCTTGTCGTAGAGCATGATATGTCTTTAGTTATGAACATCTCGGATGAAGTGATTGTCCTTGACCAGGGGGTCAAAATCGCCGAAGGCCCTCCTCGCACCATACAACGAGATCCGGAAGTGATTCGTATCTATCTTGGAGATGACCATGCTCAGAATATTGAATCTTGAAGCGGGGTATGGCCTGCTGCATATTCTGAAAGGCATATCGCTCCACGTATTGCCGGGAGAAGCGGTTGCGATTATCGGGGCCAACGGAGCGGGAAAGACCACGCTTCTCAAGACTATCGCCGGCATCCTGAGACCTCGCAGCGGCACCGTGGTATTTAATAAGCAGGAAATCCACCGTGAGTCGCCGGAAAAAATCGTCGCCGGCGGCTGTTCACTTGTTCCTGAGGGCCGTCATATCTTCAGCACGATGACGGTTAAAGAGAATCTTCTTCTTGGCGCCTACCATCGCAGACGTAAATGCACCGCGGCCGATATCGCCGCAAGCATGGAAGAGGTATATGACCTTTTCGGCATCCTCAGGGAACGTGCCAATCAGCTCGGCGGAACGCTTTCAGGCGGCCAGCAGCAGATGCTTGCCATTGGACGGGCTTTGATGTCAAAGCCGAAACTCCTGATGATGGACGAGCCTTCTCTCGGGGTGGCGCCGCTGACCGTGAGGGATATATACAAGACGATTGCACGATTGAAACAGAACGGCCTGACGATTCTTCTGGTCGAACAAAACGCACAGATGGCATTGGCGGTGGCGGACCGCGGCTACGTTTTTGAAACGGGACAAATTGTCCTCGAGGGAACCGCCCGGGAATTATCCGATAATCCGGAGGTTCAGCGAGCTTACCTCGGAAAAGATTATCAAAAAATTAATGAGTGAGAAAACTATGAGCCAGACTATTTTCTACAATTCCCAGTGTGAGACTATCCCGCGGGATGGTCTGGAACAACTTCAAATCGAGCGGCTGCAATCCACACTCAACAGGGTCTATCGAAATGTTGTTTTTTATCAAGCGGCCTTCGACTCCCATCGCGTTAATCTCCAAAAGCTCAAGAGTTTACAAGCACTGCGGGATATCCCTTTCACAACCCGCCAGGACCTGCAAAAGAGCTATCCCTACAATATGTTTGCGGTTCCCCTCCGCGACATTGTGCGGATTCACTCCACGGCCGGAACCGCGGAGAAACCCATCGTCGTCGGTTATACCCGAAATGACCTGAGAAACTGGACCGAATGTGTCGCACGTCTGCTCACCGCCGCGGGCATCACCGAACACGACGTGGTCCAGATTGCCCTGGATTACAATATTTTCGCCGGAGGATTCGGATTCCACCAGGGCGCAGAACAGATTGGAGCAACTGTAATCCCCGCCTCTCTGACGACCAGCGTGGAAAAACAGATCATGATTATGAAGGACTACAAGACGACGGTCCTGATCACTACTCCCAGCCACGCCGTAAACATTGCCGCAGGAATCGAGGACATGCATGTCCATCCGGACCAACTGCAGCTCAAACTGGCCTTGTTTGACGGCGAACCGCTTGGCGATCAGCTCCGCAGAGAGTTGGAACAGCAACTCCACATCGCCTTAACAGACACTTACGGCCTGACCGAGGTGATGGGGCCGGGCGTGGCCGGAGAATGCCACGCTCGACAGGGCCTTCATATCAATGAAGACCATTTTATTGTAGAAATCATCAATCCCAAAACCCTTCAACCCGTGAAAATCGGAGACGAGGGAGAATTAGTCTTTACCACCATCACCAAAGAGGGCTTCCCGCTTATCCGCTACCGGACGGGAGATATTACATCCTTAAATCCCCAGCCCTGCGCCTGCGGAAGGACGTTTCTGCGGATGGCAAAGGTGACGGGGCGAACAGACGACTTGATTAGCTTTCGCGGGGTGGGATTCTTTCCTTCTCAGATTGAAGAGATACTGACCGAAACCGTTGGCCAAAACCCGCAATACCAAATCATTCTCGACCGGGCGGGCGGCGTGGATACCCTTGAAATACGTCTGGAGGTATCAGGCAAGTTTCCCTCTATCGATGGAATAAGAGCCTTGGAGACCTTTTTGGAGCAGCTGGCCAAACGCATCCGAACCGTTCTGGATGTGGAAGCAAAGGTCACTTTTGTCGAACCCAAGTCGCTTCAGGTCGCGGAGGGTAAGGGCCGTGTATTGGACAAGAGACCCGGTTACTGACAACAGTCACTTTGAGACGTTGTAAATGGTTCATTCTACTTTGCGAAGTCGCACCTTCGCAGAGCAGCATAAGTCGTTATTTTTAAGGCAGTTAGGCGAAAAACAGAAAAACGGTACAAAATTCATAAAAAAATGATTAATCTGAGGGGAATTTCGGTATAATTGTGAAATTGTAAGGCTTGATTGTGTAGGCAAGTGTTTATATAGGAAATCCCAGATAATAGCAATCTGAAATTTGGCTGTTTTGGGATTTTGAGTGGCGAGAAGGTATTTTCAGGAAAATACAGGAGAATTTTAGAATGAAGCAGGTGCTATTTTTTGCAGCAATCACCGTAATGTTAATTGCAGCAAGCCAAACAGCATCTGGGGAATGTGGTAATTGGATGTGCGAGCCGGGAGAGGAAGGGTGGTGTCCGGATTGTGGTGGTCCGATGTGCGGCAACATGATCTGCGAGCCGGGTGAGGAAGGATGGTGCCCGGATTGTCAGATGATGATGGGCGCGTGCTGCCGGAATGATGGCACATGTATGACGACAGATCCAGGCGGTTGTTACGATGGTCAGTGGCAAGGCCCTGGAAGTTCCTGTGGAATGTGTCCGCCGATGACAGGCGCCTGCTGCGACACAATGGCTGGTTACTGTTTCGAAACTACTCAGGGTAACTGTCCATTTATGTGGAATGGCGTGGGAACCACGTGCGCAAGTTCGCCGTGTCCGATGATGATGGGGGCCTGTTGCCGCAATGACGGTACATGTATGCCCACATCTCCGGGAGGGTGCTACGATGGGACATGGCAGGGTCCCGGTAGTTCATGCGGACAATGTCCTCCGGTGATGGGTGCCTGCTGCCGGACAGATGGCACATGTATGGAAACCCGTCAAACAGAGTGCTACAACGGCGAGTGGATGGGCGTGGGAACGACATGTGACCAATGTGGTATGAAATGGGGGCGTCAGCCGGATAGTTATGGCATGGCTGTATGGCCAGACGTTGCTTCGCTCGCTGATGATTTTGAGTGTCAGGAATATGGTTCCGTAAGACGTATTTCAATCTGGGGATTTTGGTATCAAGATTATCTGCCAAACAACAATCCAACAGATGCGGAGTTTGTTTTGACGATTCGCGCTAATATCCCGGCAGAGCAAAGTCCGACCGGATTTGCAACTCCAGGCCAGGTGATTTGGTCCCGTACTTATCAACCGGGCCAATTCACTGCTCAACAGGTTTCTGTTGCCGCAAATGTCGGATTCTACCGGCCCACTATAGATTATTTCGAATATGGTGTTGGTAATGCATACTATAAATATAGTTTCGACCTTTACAGCCGAGAGTTCGTTCAACAAGGCGGCGGCACTATATACTGGCTGTCGGTGTCGGCTGTTCCGACGGACGGCAGTGCTTATTTTGGCTGGGTTACTACACAGCAGGGTCAGAGTGCATCCAATGCAGTCTGGGATGAAGCTGGTTCGTGGACACGGCTTTGGTATCCCAGTGGCCATTATCAATATGCCGGTGCACCTGCCGATATGGCTTTTGAAATCATCGGTCCTTCCAATAATGCAGTCGGCGCCTGCTGCGACCCAATGACGGGCTGTATGGGAGAGGTAACGGAAGACCAATGCACGGGGATGTGGCAGGGGCCGGGCAGCACCTGCGGTATGTGTCCACCCCCGTTCTATATGATGATGGGTGCGTGCTGCCGGAATGATGGCACATGTATGACGACAGAACCAGGCGGTTGTTATGATGGTCACTGGCAAGGCCCGGGAAGTTCCTGTGGAATGTGTCCGCCGGCAACGGGTGCCTGCTGTATGCCGATGGGTGAATGCATGGAGCTAAACGAAGGAGAATGCTGGAATAGCGGCGGTAGCTTCAATGGACCGGGCAGCAGTTGTTTAAGTATGTCGTGTCCCAGACCGATGCCGATATGCGGTAACGGAATCTGCGAACCGGGAGAGGATGGGTTGTGCCCGGATTGCCTGATGATGAGGATGGGAGCCTGCCGTCTTGGCCCGGGAGAGTGCGTTCAAACCACGGCCTCAGCGTGCAGTGGTGAGTGGCTGGGAGAAGGTATCGACTGCCAGGAAAGCGAGGGACCGATGGGCCCCTGCTGCCTGGGGCCAGGCGTATGTATGGAGTTGACAATGAGAGAGTGTATGTCAAGGGGGGGCGTAGCAATTGCATCGTGTGGACAGGGGGCATGTCCCGGCGGGTCTCTAAATAACCCCATTCCGCCGTGGGAACCGTGGAATTGCCCCGTGCCCCAGGACTGCCTGCCTCGAGGTGTTTTTGAACTTGGCGGACCGAGTGGCGGCAGTTATGAACCGAATATTGCATACGGATATGTGTATAGTATGACAGATCCCAATAATGCTCTGTTCACGAAGATACTTGACTTTCCAACGGGTTTTAACGATATCTTTACCATAGATGTCAATGATGTTACCCTGGGGGCATTCGGGCCCGGACAGGCAGTTGATTTCGTCGCTTTGCTGGGACATGGCGTAAAAGAATTTCGCCTGAGGGGTATCAGCCCGCTGACTGACCCTGAAGACGGTATGATTTTTCCCATTAAACTGGCGTTCAATGTACCAATTGCTCAGTTTCGTATGAGGCCGCTGATAACTGTTGATATGGACAGGAACGAAAAGGTTGACCTTGCGGATTATTCGAAGCTTGCATCCGCATGGAGCAACGACAACTGCAGCAGTTCAGATTGGTGCGGTGATGCGGACATAGACCGTGACGGTGACGTTGATATAGAAGACCTGGCGATTTTTGCTGATTATTGGCTTTATCATTAACTGACAAAAGAAATGTCATGAAAGCAATGGTTATCAACTGAAGGAGGACAGGCCATAAAGGCAAATTCATGGTACCTGTGCAAATTGATGCCTGTTGCGGCGAAGTGATTAGTCCTTGTCAAGAACCCTTCCATGACAAGTATTATGGAATAGGTTGAAAGGTTTCAATATGAATCGTTTTTTTGTTTTTTTTACATTGCTATGTTTATTAACAACTCATTATTGTATAGGGTCTGACGAAAAGTCTTCGCCTGCAGATGGTCCTGTCCTTATTATCGACCAGAATGAGATCGATCTTGGCTCTATCCCCCACGATGTTGAAGAGATAGTAGGGACTATGGTCTTATCTAATGCCGGCAAAACCAATCTTGAGATTCGTAATGTATCAGGACCCTGTTTATGCTTTAAAGGGTATGACGGTGACAAGTTAATTAAAGCTGGCGAGGGAGGCGAGATATTTGTCAAATTTAACAAAAGTGAAATTCCGGCCGGCATCATCAGGCGGGTGGTCTATGTCGAAACGAATGATCCGGCCAACGCAAAAACGGAGGTGGGCTTTAATTTCACTATTGAGCGTAATCCCACAGAGGAAGAAATACGTGCTCTGCGCAGCGAGGTGGCTGGCTTGCGGAGAGAACTTCGCTCATTGAACCAGGAAATGAAGGCACTTACAGCCGCGTTTAAGAACAGCAATGGAACTGTTGGAGTAAATCCAAGGCCCACGGCTGAAAGCCAGATTGATATGACAATCTATGATATTGAAGTGGGTTCATCACCGATTCAGGGGGTAAAAGATGCGCCGGTAACCATTGTTGAGTTTGTTGACTTGCAGTGTCCTTATTGTGTTCGCGAATATCCGACATTAAAGGAAATTCTTAAACAGTACCCCGGAAAGGTCCGGCTGGTGTTTAAGCATTTCCCTCTCGGCTTTCATACAAAGGCAAAGCCTGCTCACGCGGCAGTGGAACTTGCTCTCCAGAAAGGCGGTAACGATGCGTTCTGGAAAATGTATGATATGATTATGGCTGATCCTAAAAAGCTCGAAATTGCGGATTTGCGAGTCTATGCGAAAAAGATCAGCCTGGATTTAGACAAATTTGATAAAGTGACAAGCAATGTAGCTATGATGGATGAACTGCTTAAAACTGACAAGGCCATTGCGAATAAATGCAATGTGAAAGCCACACCTGCTATTTTAATTAACGGCCTGAAGCTTACAAATCGCAGCATAGAAGGCTATAAAAAACGTATCGACGAGATACTGACCGAAAAGGCTGTACCGAAAAACTAAGAACATCTATGTAACTTTTTATTGACCTTCTGCGCCAAGTTCGCAGCACGGTGAGAAGGATTTATAAAACGGCAAGATTACCAAGAACAGATATTATGTTGCGAAGTATTTTTGCAATACAGCAATTTATCCGGCGCATCCGGTGTATTTGACGGGGAATTATCCGACCTGTTTTCTAAAATATTGAATTGCGAGGAAAGTTTCGTGGAGAAAATTAAGGAATTTTTCAAAAAAGACACGTTTGCGAAGCACTGCGGGATTGAACTGACGGAGGTATCGGAAGGCTGTGCCAAAGCCAGGATGAATATAACCGGCGACCATCTTAACGGCGTCGGGACTGTTCAGGGAGGTGCCATATTTACATTGGCGGACCTCGCATTTGCGGCGGCGTCCAATTCACATGGCACCGTGGCGGTTGCGATCAATGTAAATATTTCATTTGTCAAAGCCGTAAATAAGGGAATGTTATTCGCACAGGCCAAAGAAACGTCGAGAAATCCCAAGCTGGCAACCTACGATGTAAGGGTCACGGATGACACCGGCGGCTTAATCGCAATTTTCGATGGAATGGTTTATCGAAAAGAAAAAAAACTGGAAGATGTCTAAAGGATGCCGGTCAACCGTCCCCGGTTTTCCCTAATGCCACAGCTGAGTATCTGTAACATGTTTTTCTTTATAAGGAAATTCCCTTTCAAAAACTTCAAGCTCCTCGTCTTTTACCTCGAAAACAGTGTCTCCATAAAATTTGCCTGCTATTCCGTCAAGGGCTCCGCCGGATAATTCCAATGCCATAAACGCATCAAAATTTTCACCGGAAGGCGTGGTAATTCCATAATTACCGGCGTTGACAAAACCAAATCGCTGATAATATTTCGGATCACCAAAAATAACAATCGCCTTAAACCCAAGCTCTCTTGCTTTTTTAATGGAATGGTTCATCAGCAGCGAACCGATGCCCTTTTTTTGAAAAGGAGGCAATACTCCAAACGGCCCCATACACAAAACCTCAAATACCTTATTTTTATCATCAACCACTTTTGCCTTCGAATAAATGATGTTGCCGACAACAGTATCCCCATCGCAGGCGACATAACTTAATTCTCCTACAAAGGCACGCACTTCTCTTATGTTGTGAACGATCAAATGTTCGACACACCCCGGCCGATACAAGTCCCAAAAAGCCTCTCGGATTAAATACTCCACCTTTTTGTAATCTTGCTTTTCTTCCAACCGGATTGAAATATTCATTATTTTATTTTCCACCTCTGTTTTTAGTGCAAATTCATCCGCACATAATTAACAGCGTTATTAAAAATTTTCATCCCGTCGGTTGCCGGAGGCTAGGCGCTGCCCACCTATTTCAAACTCTTAAAGCTTTTTTCGCCGCCGTTGAGATGATAAATCAGAGGCAATGGCCGGTCCGTTTCTTCGATGAAAGCCGGGCGCGCCGCCCACGGCGTCACGCTCAGGATACCCGCCAAATCCATCCAGTACTGCAAACGCGAAACCGGCAAATCCCACGTCATGTGGAAGTGATTGGCCGGGGCATATTGCTTGTATTCAACCATGCTGGCATATTTTGGAACCACAAAGGTATGCGGCCAGGTCGGGGTGGTCAGGTCGCACATGGCTTTGCCGAGTTTAGCGGGGACGGAAGTGGTGTAGGCTTCGTCCCAGATGAGGGAGAACTTGTTGTTGAGACTGCTGTATGCCATCCGCCCGGCGATGCCTTCGACGCCTTCGGGGGTCATAAAGGTAACGCTGTTGCCGCCGCCGGGGAAGTAACCGGAATCGGCCAGAGGCATGGAGATGCCTTTCATGATGTCTTTGACACTGCTGCCGGGTTTGCATGCCCAGTCAAAGGCGGCTGAGCCGGAATTGTCGCCATCGACGAGGCCTTTTTGGATGAAGTCGGCTTTGGGGCTGATCTTGAGGCCGAGCTTCTTGGCGAGGGCTTCGATTTCCCATCCTTCCCAGACCTTGCGGAAGTCCATAAACAGAGGCGGATTGCCGCCGGACAGATAGGTCATAAACAACATCGTCAGTAGTCCCTGCACATCGGCTTCGGTGGCATAGGGCAGCGGGGCTTTGGGGCCGTTGTGGTCGAAGGTGCTGTTGAACATCGATTCCATCGCATCGGCAACCGGCAGCGGAATACCTCGCGGGTCGCTGCCCCATTCGAGCTGGCTCATAAATCCGCCGCCGACGGCGTTCAGATTCGCCATCAGGTCGCGGTTAATCAGGTACATCGCCAGGCTCTGGTCGAAACGTTTACTGTCGGCTTCCGTTTTGATCTCGAGACGCTTGCCGATATTCTTATCAATCCAGCCCCGCAGTTCACGCAGCTCTTTTTTGTCATACGCTTCTTTGCCGAGCATGTCCGCCAGCAGTTTCATATCGAGACGGGTGATTTCCAGCCCAAACGTGTTGCGGGTTGGCAGGATATGCGCCAGCGCCGTCTCCATCCCCATCGAATCATGGCCGAAAATCATCACGCGCCGGCCCTTTAGCGCCGTCATCGTCACCGCGGCATAACACCAGTCAATCAATGCCGTGGCGGTTGCCGGGCTCATCTGCGGTTCCTGCCCGGTGTCCGGCCAGCTGCCGACATTGAGGTGTACCATCTTGCCGTACTGGCTGATGGCGCCGGCTAACGCGTGAGCATAGACCACGCCCGGCTTGGGGCCGCTGTTGCCGCAGGTGATATTGAGCGGCGTTTCTTTCGGAAACTGCTGGAGCAGCGAAATCGTCGTCAACTGCGGAAACGCCCACGTATCGGGAGCACAGACAAGAATATCCACGCCCGCCTTGCGGAATTGCTGGGCGACAACGTCGGCCTGTGCCTCACTGTCCACCAGCACGGACGAATAGACAACGGGTATCGCCGTTTTGTCCGGCAAAACCACCTGTCCGCTAATGGTGTTGGCAATAATCGCGATAATATTCTGCGCCCGCGTCCGGCTGGCTTTGTCAATGCGCGGATCACACGGAGCAAAAACGCCGATGACGGGGGTTTTAGGGGTCGCTTTTTTAATTTCCGATAAACAACTTGCTTTTATTTTATTTGCCATTTGAAATCTCCTGCCAAGTAAACATTTTTATTGACCATTTACGAAACCACTACACCTTTTTTCAAAATGATATTGGCATACAGCGCCGATTCGCTGGTTGCGATGACGGCATACGCCTTGCGGGCTCGTTCATAAAATGCGAACCGCTCCACATTTTCAAAATCATCAAACTTTTCACCGCTAGCCTTGATAATACTGCGATACTCTTCCCAGATCGGCGTCTTGACCGTATCACCCGGCACAAGCTGCATTAATGCGACGGGCTTTTTCACATAGATATCCAGGGGAAACAGTTTTAAAACGGCTTCCAGAATCGGCGGAACGCTGTGCCCATCGGCACGGATGAGCCGCTGAGCAATGGAGGCGGCGGGAAAATTGCCGTCAGCAATCACGATTTCGTCCCCGTGCCCCATTTCCATCAGAACCTTCAGCAGTTCCGGCGATAATATTGAAGAAATATTTTTCAGCATATTTTTATCCTTTCTCTTTCAGGAACGTTACTCAGTATGGAGGTGGATCATGGATGTTCTGAGGCCATAGAGAATGATAACCACAAAGCAGATCAGCGGCAGAACAAAAGACATCCGCGTGCTCGACAGAGTCATAAAGCCCAGATTAAAGGCGCTCTGATCCATAATCCACCCCTGCACCGGCGGCATCAGGCAGCCGCCGCCGATAGCCATAATCAGCCCCGCCGCTCCCAATTTCGCGTCATCGCCAAGACCCTTGAGAGCAATGCCGTAAATCGTCGGGAACATCAGTGACATACAGGCCGAAATACCAACAAGGCAATACAACCCCATCATCCCTTTGATAAAAATTGTCCCGCCCGTCAGCGTCAGTCCGCCCAGAGCCAATGACATCAGCAATCCGCCCGGACTGAAGTATTTAAGCAGATAGGTACAAACAAAACGGCTACTGACAAAGATACCCATTGCGTACATATTATACGCCTGTCCCTGAGTTTTAGTCAGGCCCAGTTCGTTCTCGGCGTACTGAATGATAAACGTCCAGCACATAATCTGGGCGCCGACATAGAAAGCCTGCGCAACAACCCCTTCGATGTATTTGGCATTGGTGAACAACCGTTTGAGCGTCGAACCCAGATGCAGGGTTCTATCGCCTTCGCCGGCGCGCGGCAGGCGGGCAATCGCAAACACGATGAAAGCCGCCAGCACCACCAATCCAAGAACCAGATAGGGACCGATGATCGCATCGATATCATGCTGTCGAATTGCGGCGAATTGTTCCGGCGCCGACGTCTGCATTAGACGCCGACCCGCCTCATCGGTTTTATCGAGTTTGGCCAGAATCAGGTTTCTGGCGACCAGCATCCCGATCAGCGACCCCATCGGGTTAAATGCCTGGGCAAAATTTAAACGCCGGGTGGACGTTTTCTCGTCCCCCATGGATAAAATGTACGGGTTGGCGCTGGTTTCGAGAAATGACAGGCCGCACGTCATTACAAAATAGGAAATCAGAAAAGCCCAGAAGGCCATCATCCAGCCCGACGGGATGAACATCAGGCAGCCGATGGCATAGAGTGCAAGTCCGACAAGAATGCCGGTTTTGTAGCTGAACCGTTTGATAAACAGCGCCGCCGGAAAAGCCATCACGCAATATCCGCCGTAAAAAGCAAACTGCACCAGCGAACTTTCAAAATTGCTGATCAGCAGAATGTTTTTGAATGCCGCCACCATCGGGTTGGTAATATCGTTGGCAAACCCCCACAGCGAAAATAAAGTGGTCACCAAAACAAACGAGAAAATCATTTCTTTGGGAATAACCGGCGCCGGCGACCCGGAACTCGGCATCTTACCCAATAGATTTTTCGCCATAAAAAACCTTTCGCCAAGAGTGTTATAAGCGTACAACGCACCTCTTTACGACACCTGCACTATCATTTTCAGCAACCGAAACACTTTCTCTAACAGGAGAACTATACCCCGAAACGTAAAATCTGTAAATGCCCTTTTGCGTAAATTAATCTCCCATTTTGCGCAGAACTCGCATCCGGCAGTTCGCAGAATTATTACGAAACACAAATCATACGGTACAGAAAATCGCCTATGACCTCGGCTTTGCAGATATGAATCATGTCTCACGGATTTTTTACAGAGAAATGGGTAGGACGCCGGTGGAATGCCGCAAACAGTCTTAGAAAATTCATCCGTATCAAGAAATCGCTGAAATATCCCGGCTATGAATTGTTTTGCAGAAGAATGCCCCGGCCCGTCCAGAGGTCCAGAAATCGCTTTTTGGACAGCGTAATCAGCCCTTCCGCGGGGTCGGCAAAAACAACCGCGTTGTCCGTCATCTTGACAATCAGCACGCAATGATTGGACCAGTACCGCTGCCGCAGCATCGCCAGCAAAACCTGATGGTCCGTCAATTTTGGAATTTCATTCCACTGGCCATAAGAGCTTTCCACCGCCCGCCCGGAAACAACCTGTCCGATTGCCCGCGTCAGGTCGTAATCGGAAGTGCCGATCAGCGGACAGCTTCGACTCAGAACGGCGATTTGTCCTTCCGAGACATCCAGCCCGAATTGACGCAGAGCGGTGGCCGCCGCGGCGGGCCCGCAGGTATAGGGCGTATTTTGCAGACAGACGCCGTCGGAGTCATACATAACAGGAAGTTCCTTCAACGCGCCGGCCGCTATCGCCGCTCCCAAAAACGGAAACACGGCAAAAACATAAATCGACAGGGCAATCAAAACGACAATGCCCTGCCGTTCTATCTTATATGGCAGGTACGGCCGGGCCGCCGCAAGCGCCAGCGGCACGATAAACGCCAGCAGCGCAAATCGCGCCCGCCCGCAAATCAGCGCAAACACAATCGGCGTGTTCATATTCACCGGAATCAGCCATCCCGCCGCCAAAGCCAGGATGACTATCACGACGCAAAAACACGCCCCCACCCCGGCCCCTTTGCCTCTGCGGGAAATCCCTATCCCCGCCAGCAGGCCGACCAGCGCAAGCACACCCACAACAATGGTTTCTATCCACGGGTTCAGCACGTGTTTTCTCCCCAAAACCTTTCTGATCCTTATCATATCAAATTTGGGGTTTTTTAACAAACATAACTGGCCCGCGATGGAATGAAAAAGCAGGATGAACGGAAATTCACGGATAAAAGTCGCAAAAACGGATTTATTCTCGGACGTCAGAAAGACAAGTCAGATTTTTTCAGGCTCGGTGTTTTCTCAAACGGCTCCGCCGTGGCCGCCCGTCTTACTCCGTCAAACAACCATTCCAGCATAATCTTCACTGTAATGATAACCGTAAATACCGTGAGCGAACTCATCGCTTCAAGCTGCCAGGCAGCAACCATAATAATTGCCATCATCACCACCAATCTTCCGCCGGGCAGGAACCACAGCTTCCTGAGCGTAGTGCGGTATTTTTCTCCGCCGAGATTGTAATCATACACATAAGAAAAACCATGACTCAGCGCCATCGCCAGCACCACCCATTTCAACTGCACAAAAGTAAAATGAAAAAAATCGTTCATCCGATGCCAGCCCTCAAGCCAGGTCTCCTCGGGCGTCAGCGGCGGAAGAAACTTTTGAAACATAAACTGAATCATCAACGCATGAAAGAAACAAAACAAAAAATATGCAAAAAAAGACGGCACCGCCGTCAAAATTTCTCTGTCATCCGCCACGGAATTGTTATCAACATTCAACATCTTCAGCACCGTAAAGGCGCCGATAATCACATTCTCCGCCCAGTAAAGCGTCATCAGCTCGTACAGATTCCAATTGAAAAAAACAAAGCCGAGAACCGGCAGAAGATTAGCCAGCGCCATCACGGCCAGTGAAATCAGCCGACGACGGATACCCCTGCCCCGCCGGGAAGCAAATGGCGTCAAAACCTCAGCGACAAGTGCCATACAGCTATCGTCCTATTTATGTTTGTTCCGTATACGCCATCGCTGCGGCGTCGCTCCCGCCAGCCGCTTAAAAGTTCGCATAAAATAGCTCTGATTATCATAGCCGACCGCCGGGCCGATTTGAAGGCATTCCCAGTCGGTCGTCTGCAGCAGCCGCTTGGCGTTGCGGATGCGCACCCGCGTCAGATAATCGAACAGCGTGATGCCCATCTTCTCCGTGAACAGATGCGACAGGCGGGATTCGCTTAATTTAGTCGTTCGCGTAATCTCGGCCAGCGTAATCGGCCGGTCGTAATGATGATTCATATATTCCATCGCAGGCCAAATAGCCGAGGATTCAGAGATATACGGCATGGCGGCCCGCAGGCGTTTGCGTTTGCTTTCTTTCTCGGCCCGGCGCAGGGCACTTTGCTCACGCAAAACCTTCACCTTTGCCGGCACAAGCGCCCGCTTCAGCCGCGACTGCAAAAACTCCCCCGCTCGGACAAGCTGCCGTTCGGGAACAATTTTCAGCCGCCCCGCCGCTCGCCTGACTTCATCCCCGTCAAAACGAAATCCCTTAAACCGCCCGCGAAATTCCCGCCCGAACGCCTTGCCCGGCTTCTTCAGCAGGCACTTGCCGAAAAACACTCCGCCAAACTGCGTCCCTCTGTACACCACCGGCACACACCCGAGCATAATCCCCGCGTGGCAAACGTCGATATGCGGCTTTCCCGTCTGTATCGCAATATTCATCCATCGCCGCCGATCCCGCCGGCACCGCACCGCACCCGGACGCGAATTGCGAATCACCCGGCAAAAATACGGATGACACGGCGAACTGCACAGCGACAGCGATTCCTTACCGTTAGTGCCGCAGCTTTCCAGCGGCATTCCATATTTCGACACAAAGGATGACTCGATAGCCTTGAATTGTGCCGACGTGAAAATGTCTTTCAATTCCATTTCAGAAGAGGGTGTGCTCATAAAATTCCGCCTTAAATCGTGTTCAATAGACTTTGCAATTTTTCCATTTGCGGCAGCCGCTGATACAAAGGCCGCCGGTCGGTCTTATACGTCCCGGCCAGTTCGTGATACGGCTTCTTATTCGGATTGATATAAAAAATCCCCAGCGGCAGCTTCCCGCCGCCCGATTCCTCGCAGGCCCGCTTGAACGCTTCCGTTCGATTCGTCGGGTCGTACCCGTCCTCGAGATTATACGTGTTGTCCTTGAACCACTGGAACGTATTGACCTTATTAAACGACACGCACGGCTGAAAAATATCCACCAGCGCGTAGCCGTTGTGCAAGATGGCCTTTTTGAGAACGTCCTTCGATTTTTCCTGGTCGCCGATAAACACCCTCGCGACGAACGATGCGTCCAACGCGATCGCCGCCGCCAGCGGATTAAACGGCTCATTAATCACGCCGTTAATCTGCACCGGCGTGACAAACCCGCACCGGCTCGTCGGCGACGCCTGCCCCTTGGTCAGCCCATAGACCATATTGTTGTGGACGATGTTGGTGATGTTGGGATTCCGCCGGATGGTATGCGTCCAGTGATTGCCGCCTTCGCCGTACATATCGCCGTCGCCGCTTTCGGCGATGACCACAAGCTCCGGATTCGACATCTGTATCGCAAACGCCGGCGACAGCGCCCGGCCATGCAGACCGTTGAAGGCGTTGCAGCGAAAATAATGCGGGATTTTCGCCGCCTGCCCGATGCCCGAGACCATCACAAGCCGTTCCGGCCCGATCTCCAGCTCCGCCAGCGCCTGCTTGAGAACCTTCAATATCAGGTAATCCCCGCACCCCGGACACCACGCGATATCCACCGGCCCCATATCAAATATCTTTGCATCCATTCTGTGTCTCCTTACTGCCAATTTTCCTATCCTGCTATTATACAGGATAAACATGCACACGCAAGCGTGAGCAAAGTATACCAAATTGACGATTTTCGATTGTCGATTGCCGATTGAAAAGAGCCTGCAACAAAACCACAGCCGGGGGCGGCTGTGCTACATTTATTCAGGCTACCGCGAGGCGAAGCCGTGGGCATTGCCCGCCAGATATTCCATCACTTCTTCGACGGAAAACTGCAGGCCGTTGTATTTGAGGATTTGCTTATCGATGGCAATATCCTTCTGCAGCCGGAGGATTTTGGCGAATTGGCCGGTAGCGTTGCCTTCGAGGCAAATAACTTTTTTGGCCCTGTTGGTATATTCGGCCACTTTTGGATGCAGCGGCCAGACCTGTGCGAAATGCAGCATTGCGATATCTTTGCGTCCCAGCCGGGTCAGAGCCTCTTCCACGACGGTGCGCGTCGAACCCCAGCAGATGACCAGCGTTTTATAATCGACCCTGGGGGGCCACAGCGTCGGCTTGATTGTCGCACGTTCGAGCAGTTTCATTTTCGCAAGCCGCTTATCAACCATCTTAACGCGCAAGTCGAGGTCTTCGGTGATATGACCTTCTTCATCGTGCTCGTCGCTGTCAACAACGACGAGGCCGTCGCCGAATCCTGGAATACCGCGCGGCGACAGGCCGGTCTTGGTCAGAGCGAAACGCTTATAGCCCTTGTAGGTCTTGACAAACTGGTGTCCGGTGCTGAGCTTCGAGACGTCCGGCCGATCGATGGTATAGTAGGTGTCGATAAAATACTGGTCGGTCAGCACGAAAATCGGCGACTGGGTCTTGTCGGCTAAATCAAAGGCCCGCCGCATCAAGTCAAAGCCTTCTTCGAGACTACCCGGCGCCAGAATCGCCCGTGGAAACTCGCCGTGCCCGGCGTATAACGCCAGTTTCAAATCCGCCTGTTCGGTGCGGGTCGGCAGGCCCGTCGCTGGACCAGGCCGCTGGGCGATGTGCATTACCAGCGGCGATTCAATCATCCCGCACAGGCTGAGGCCTTCGGTCATCAGGGCAAATCCCCCGCCGGAGGTGCTGGCAACGGCGCGGGCGCCGGCGTACCAGGCGCCGAGCGCCATATTGATGCCGGCGATTTCGTCTTCGGCTTGTTCGACAACAATTCCGAATTGGTCAGCGTGTTTGGCCAGAAACTGCAGCAGGCCCGTTGAGGGCGACATCGGATAGGCACCGATGAAATTGCATCCGCCGGCGATGGCTCCCAGCCCGATTGCCTCGGCGCCGCCGACAAGCATCCGATCTTTGACGGCCGGGTCGGCTTGTAATTGAAATTTCAGTCCTTTCTCCGAAGCCAGTTTTTTGCCAATGTCATAGCCGGCCTGTACCGCCGCGAGATTGCCGGAAATGATAGTCGCGTCTTTGCCCGCGAAACGTTTGGAAATGAAGTCGGTCAGGATGGATAATTCCAGTTCAAACAATCCCGCCAGCAGCCCCACGGCAACAACGCTCGAATAGATTTTGTTGCCGAGGTCTGTGGCGATTTTCGTGAACGGCACATCGACGAGGTCGAGCTGGCCGATATCCGAACGGTCTTCGAAGTTTTCTTTTTCGGCGATAATCAGCGTGTCTTTGGACAGCCGGTTTTGAACGTGGCTGATGCCGCCCTTATTGAGCGGGACGAGGATATCGATGCGGTCCACGCAGGCCCTAACGGGTGCGGCGCTGACGCGAATGGAGGTGGAATTCATTCCGCCGCGGACGCGGGACATATATTCCTTGGTGGCGAAGACGTGAAACCCGGCCAGCCTGAACATCTGCATCAAAAGCTGCTCGACCGTCTGGACGCCCATCCCGGCCTGGCCGGTGAGAACGATAGATACATCATTTTTCATTTTCAACTTTCTATAGACTGTTTTTTGTAAACTCGGACAGGAGACTTAATAATTTTCGAGGTGGAAGAACTCTGCGTTTTCCAGCCAGCTTCGCGGACGGGAGACGAAATCCACAATATTTTCCAGCAGGAAGCAGTGTTTTTTCTCTTCCGAAGCCAGGCGCAGAAATAACTGTTTCTGTTCGGTATCTTTGGTTTGGTCGGCGCGGTCAAGGTAGAAATTCTCGCTCTGCTTTTCGAACTTCATCGCTTGGCGGTAAAGCTCAATCTGGCCGGCGTCAATCCGGAGCGGGTCATTAAAATCCCGCATCCGTTCGAAGATATTTTTCGCCCGGCCCAGAATGTCGGTTTCAGCCACAAGATGAGTTCCGCCCTGAAGCGATTTGATTGTCCCGTAGTGTTTGACCTCCTCGTCGGCCAGCATCTCAAAGATATTGGCGATTCCCTGATTGGCGGTCTTTTGGGCAAGATCGCGATAGAACGTTTCTCCGTCCTTTTCCATCTTCATCGCAAAAGCAAAAATATCCATACGTCATAACCCTTTCTGCCCAACAACCCCCCACCGAAGCATCATAGCCCTAAAAACAGCATAATTCAAGTGGTTTTTTGGTCATTGGAAATCCGGGGCGGGGATGAGAAAGCAGGGTCTTCTGGACGGTTGGGCGTGTCAAACCCCAGCAGATGACCATCGTTATATAATCGACTTTGGCGAGCTATAGGAAGCGGGCGTTAAAGGAGGATGGGGAGAGGCATAAAAAAAGGAAGGTCTCGCCGTGGCTGGAAAAACCTTCCTTTTGAGTCGCAGACTCAGACTTCCCAAGAAGTCCAAAGTTATTTCTTCTTCTTCTTTGCGACTTTCTTCTTTGCTTTTTTCGCGACTTTCTTTTTGGCTTTCTTCTTTGCCATAGCTGGAATCACCTCCTTTCGAATTTCACTAAACAATATCCTGTACAGGTTTTTCCACCTATTCTATTCAGTTATTATAGTCATATCATCGTCAATTGCTTCAAAATTTCTTCACGGATTTTTTCCTAACCCCGCATTTTCAAAGAGGTTGAATCTTCGCCACGCTATTTCCTCCATCGGGATTACCTCTCGTTTCTCTGTTGAAAAGAAGAAAAAAGGTGTTTAGCGAAAAGTGAAATTTTGTTTCCATTCATCGTATAACGCAAGAATACGCAAATCGGCGTTTTTACTCTCAAAACGCCGAAAATAAAAAATGGGAACATTTATTCGGCCAGCAATGACAAAAAAAGAATTCAAAACAAAAAGTGGATTTTTTTAAAATATTCGTTAAAATTTTTTATAATCCAACAGGTTTTTGTGAGTTTTGGGATGAATAAACCCGGCGTCATCTTATTTGGCGGTTCGTTTGATCCGGTCCATCGCGGGCATATCGCGATGGCGGATTTTGCAATGCGTTATCTTTCCGCAAACAAGGTGCTCTTTATTGCGGCGTCACGTTCACCTCATAAAGCCGCAGCCGCAGTGGCCGCCGGTAGTCAGCGATTAGAGATGATTCGTCTGGCCATTAGTGATTGCCCCCAATGGGAAGTCAGTGATTGTGAGTTGACCCGCCCACAGCCCAGCTATACTTTCGATACGGTCCGTCATTTTCGGACCCAATACGGGTCCGTTCCATTATATTGGCTGGCGGGTGCCGATGCCGTGCCGGAGCTGCCCCGCTGGTATCGCATCGAAGAACTACTGGATTTGTGCCGATTATGTATTTTGTATCGAGCCGGTTTTAAGGTTCCGTCGCTGGATGAACTGGAAGGACGGCTGCCTCCCCGCCACATCGACCAACTTCGTAAAGACGTAATTCCCGCTCCTCTTGTGGATATCAGCAGTACGAAAATCCGTCGGCGCATCGCCCTGGGCCAGGATGTTGAGAGCTTTTTGCTGCCAGCGGTTTGGGAATTTATCCGGCACCAAAGACTATATGGATACGGCGATTCGGCCGGAGCCTGAGTTTTTGGCAAAAAAAGGCGACAATGCGAATAGCTTTTTGATTGACAGAGGCGGTTTTTTTTCCTATATATATGTCAATGATTGCGTTAGAGAAAATCCGTTCGACGGCGAGGCCCTGGAAGGGATTTGTTTATACCGGACTTATTTGGCGGAGATAATAACAATGAATTTCAGACAAAGTGTGCTGGCAGCCTTGATTTTGATTGGCTCGGGTGCGATGACCGCGGCCGAGGGAGTGAAAGAGAACTGGGATAATTTCCTTCATTATACCGCGATAGGGAGCTTCGACCTGGCGAAGGGATACGCTCAGAAACTGATAGACAGCGAACCGAATGCCGTTGAACTTTTGGCCCTGAGCGAAGACAACCCGGATGGCTACAGCATTTTGCTGAAGATGAACGCCGAAAGCGAACAACTCCGTGAGGTAAGCGGCAAGATACTTGGAATCATCGAAAAAGGACGATTCATCCGCCGGACGGACCCCAGGATTATCGTGGAGGAAATCCGCCGGCTCAGTACGACTATTCGCGGTCGCATCGCGGCGGAAGACCGGCTTCGCAATGCCGGAGAGTATGCCGTCCCGTTTATGCTTTCGGTATTGGCGGATGAAGGCCACAAGAACGAATACGCTTCAATTACCGCTGCCCTTCCCAAAATCGGCAGAAACGCAATCCGTCCGCTGACCGCGGCGATGGAGACCGACAATGTTGCGGTCAAGGCGGAAATCATTCGTGCGTTGGGCAAAATCGGCTATTTCGAGCCGCTGCCGTATCTGAAACTTGTGGCGGAAAAGGAATCGTCGGACGAATTGAAGAACCTGGCCGCGACGGCAATTGCTGAAATCGATACCAACGCCCTGAAAATCTCTGCCGCCGAACTATTCTTTACGCTGGCGGAAAAATACTACAATCGCGATGAGTCTGTGGCATTAAATGAAGAATATTCTTTTGCGAACGTCTGGTTCCGGGATCCCAACAGCGTCGGCGTCGTACGACAGGAAGTGAATAAAAAATATTTTTACGAATTGATGACCATGCGCTGCTGCGAATGGACCTTGAAGGCTGACCCGTCCGTGGGTAAGGCGATTGGTCTGTGGCTGGCGGCATTTTACCGCGCCGAGTCCTACAATATTGCGATGCCGGAATACTTTAGCAAAGGGAACGCGAAGACCTACGCCATGACCGCCGGACCGGAGTATCTGCATCAGGCTCTCGATCGTGCACTGAGCAGGAAGGAATCGTATGTTGCCCTGGGCGTCGTGGAAGCGCTGGCGGTCAATGCGGGTACCAAGTCGCTGCTGTATCAACTGGGTACCGAGCAGCCGCTGGCTAAGGCCCTGACCTACGAAGACGGCAAAGTGCGCACTGTCGCCGCCATCGCTATCGCCCAGGCCCTTCCGACGGCCGGCTTTATCGGCAGCGAAAAGATAGTCGAAAACCTGTCGGCGGCGATTCTTGAACAGGACGCCAATTCGCTCAGTCAGGAACTGGCGACTCAATACGCCATGCGTTCCATCCAAGCGATGGAAAAACTGGCATTGACCCGCAACCCGGTTGTGGATTTATCGAAGGCCCTGGATTCGCTGGTTCAAGTGACGCAAACCGGCCGGCCGGAAATGCAGACACATGCGGCGGAAGTGCTGGCCCGGCTGGAAAGCCCACAGGCTCAGCGAGCCATTGCTGCAATGGCCCTTTCCGACCAAAACAGCAATGCAATTCGTATCGCCGCGTTTGGTTCTTTGGCTGTATCGGCCAAACAGAATGCCAATCTTCTGTTGAATGAGCAAATTGATGCGATCTATGCCTTAGTCAGCTCAACACAGACCGAACCGCAGCTTCGCGCCGCGGCAGCCGGGGCGTTTGGCGCACTGAATCTGCCGAGCGAAAAAGTCAAACGGCTGATTCTTGACCAGGCCAAATTCTGATTCTTCGAAACAGAAATTTTCTTCGGAATCCCCGAAAGGGGAAAAGCGATGGCCCGAAAATTCAAAGGCCTTGAAAAAGAACAATATTACCGCGGAGCGATGCGCTGGATGAGCATCGGAATAGAGTTTGCTTTTGTCTGCGCGATTGGGGCGGGGGTTGGGTATTGGCTGGATACGATTGAAAACTCCAGTCCGGGCTGTATGATTATAGGTTTTTTTGTGGGTTTCGGGTTTATGGTCTATGTAATGCTCAAACGAGCCCAGCGTTCCAATGAAGAGATGGAACAGGATTCCGATGACCGCGGTCAGGATTGATAACAGCGATGTGGGAACAAACCGTCAAAAAATTTATAGTCAGGATTGGAGGAATAGGTTTTCTTCTGGGAGTGATTTTTCTGTTGGTTTATCGCTATTGCGAGCAGGCCGGAGTTCAAGCCCAAAAAAGCTGCATTCTGGCTATGCTGATTTCGTTTCTGGCCGGCGCCGGGAGCTTATGGCCGATTTTTCGAATGCTCAAAGAGGATCAGGAAACAATCCTGCTGAGTATCATTTGGGCTATCTCTCTGAGAATGTTAATTAGCTTCTCGGCCATTGCGATAATCCTCCTTTTTATCGAAGTCAGTCCCGAATGGTTTCTCGGCTGCTATGGACTTTTTTATATTGTTTTTATTATTATGGATTCGTGGCTGGTTATCCGTCTGGTTCGGGATGCTCCCTTGAAGAAGAAAGAGCTTGAATATGACTATGTGTAGTCTATTACTTGCCAGTTCGAACATACTTGAAGAAATCGTCAGCAAGGAATGGAAAATTCCCCTCGGACCCTATAAAATACCTTTCAGCAACCACATGCTGATGATTATGGTTGCGTGTTTACTGCTGATGATTATCCTGCCGTTGAGTTTGCAGGCTCCTGTTCTGGTTCGCAAGGGATTCGGCAGTGTTATCGAAACCATCTGTGTTTTTCTCAGAGAAGATGTTGTTCGGCCCTTTCTCAAAGAACATACCGATCGGTATATCGGCGTTCTCTGGACATTGTTTTTCTTTATATTAACGATGAATCTGCTTGGATTAATGCCGATTGACAAGGTGATATTTTTAATTACAAAAAAAGACCATATTGGCGGCGCCCCAACAGCAAATATTTATGTTACCGGCGCTCTGGCGACATTTTCTTTTTTCTTGTTTCACATTGCCGGTATCAGAGAAAAAGGACTCTGGAATTATCTGAGAACCTTTACCCCGCAGGTTCCCTGGCCGATGCTTCCTTTTATGTTTATTCTGGAGGCGGTCAGCTCTTTTGTCAGACTTTTTTCGCTGGCCATCCGGCTTTTTGCCAATATTCTGGCCGGGCATATTTTGCTTGCAGTCATTCTTGGTTTTATTATGATATTCAAAACTTTTATGGCTGCTACAGGTTCCCTGTTTGCGATGATATTATTCAGCCTTCTTGAAATTTTTGTGGCATTTCTTCAGGCTTATATTTTTGTCTTTTTGACGACCATATTTATTGGCTTTGCGGTTGCAGAAGAACATTGACCTATAAACTTAACCTTAAAGAATGGTATTTTGTCTTATAGAAAATTTGAACTATGTTTTAGTGTGTATGTAGGAGATTACTTAACATGTTGAAACTGCTAACTTTAGCTCCAATAATGCTGTCCGAGATTACAATTGATGACAGGGGATTGGCTCTGCTCGGCGGCATGCTGGCCGTTGGAATCATTGTGCTTGGTTCCGCTCGCGGTATCGGCCAATTGGCCGGAAGCGCCGTTGAGGCAATAGCGCGTCAGCCTGAAGCCGGACAGCGAATCTTTACAACCATGATTGTCGCTGCCGCTTTGATTGAAGGCGTGACGCTGTTTGCGATGATTATTTGTTTCATGGGAATGAGATAAGAAGCGGGAAACTGTGATGCAGATACGCAGGTTATGGCCGGCGCTGTGGGTCTGGCTGAATACCACAGCAATTGTTTTGGCCTCAAAAGCCGTTTCTGTCGCCGAAGGAGAAGCCGCGGCAGAGGAGATGCCTCCCAGTGTGTTTACCGGGAGTTGGGCGGAGGCATTCTGGACGCTGGTGTGGTTCGCACTGTTGCTGCTTGTTCTGTGGAGGCTGGCCTGGAAGCCGCTGCTGAGGGGTTTACAAGCTCGTCAGGACCATATCCAGAAAGAAATTGACGATGCCGAAAAAAGCCACAAACAAGCACAGCAGGTGCTGGATGAATATCGCAGCAAACTGGCCGACGCGGAACGACAGGGCCGGGAAATAATCAATCAGCGCGTCAAACAGGCCCAGGTCGAGGCCAAAGAAGTTGAAAATCAAAACCGCAAGCAGATTGAACAAATGAAAATTCGTTTTGACGCCGATGTGGAACGGGAAAAAATCGAAGCTGAAGACCAATTATGGCGGCAGGCGGGTGAGATCGTTCAACAGCTCGGACAGGAAGTGTTCAGCAAGACGCTGAATGATGAGGACAATCAGCGTCTGATTCGACAGGCGGTCGAACGGCTCAAACAGGTTCATCAGCCCCCGCAAACCGGCTGATTGGGCGATTGGAATAATAATGGCGGCGTCTTCCAGACATATCATTCACGAAATCTACAGCGACGTACTGTTTCAACTGGCCGAAGAAGCGGGTCAGGTGGGGCAGGTGCTGGAGGATTTGGCGGCGGTGGCGGGTGTCTTGCGGGATGAGCCGGATTTTATGAAACTGCTGATGTCGGCCCGAATGAAAGAGCCCGAAAAGGCCGCGGCGATTCGACGGGTTTTTGGCGGACGGGTCAGCAGCCTGACCATTGATTTTTTGTGCGTTCTTGCCCGGCGCAATCGCGTGGGCTTTTTGGTTGGTATCACTGATCGCTATGAGGTTTTGGCCGACAGTCTCAAAAACTGCCGGCTGGTGGAAGTGACACTGGCCAAAGCGATATCCGATGATCAACTGGAACAGTTGCGTGGGAAAATCAAAGACGCCATCCGGTCTGAAGTCAAATTGAAAATTAATATTGACCCCGAGATTCTGGGGGGTGTGATTCTTCGACAGGGAGATATCATGATCGACAATTCCGTCCGAACCGTGCTGGACCGGACGGTCAATGTGATTATGGATCGTTCCAAAGAAAAACTTCATAAGCCGCAACACGAAATGGATGAAAAGAAGCCATGAAATTTGATGTGACTGAAATTTCGAGCCTGATTAAACAGGAAGTATTGCGATATCAGAGCCAGCTTGAGGTCTCTCAGGTCGGTACGGTGCTGGAAGTCGGCGACGGAATCGCCCGGCTGTACGGGCTGGAAAACGCGATGGTCGGCGAAATGCTGGAGTTTGACGAGGGCGTCATCGGCGAGGTGTTTAATCTCGATGAAGATTCTATTGGCGCAGTCGTCTATGGCGACTTTCACAAGATTCGTGAGAACGGAAAGGTTCGCTCCACCGGCAGACTGCTTTCAGTTCCGGTCGGCCCGCAATTGCTGGGCCGGGTGGTTAATTCGCTATGTGAACCAATAGATGGAATGGGTGAAATCCGGTCGGAAAGCCGGCGGTTCGTGGAATTTAAAGCTCCCGGCATCGCCGAACGTCAGCCGGTCAAAGAACCATTAGCAACGGGCATTAAAAGCGTCGATTCGATGATTCCCATCGGTCGCGGGCAGCGTGAGTTGATTATCGGCGACCGCAAGACGGGCAAAACCGCCATCGCCCTGGATACCATTATAAATCAGAAGAATAAGGGTGTTATTTGTATTTATGTGGCCATCGGTCAGAAGGAATCCACGGTGGCCGAGGTCGTGGCGACGCTGCGAAAATATGGTGCGATGGAACATACCGTTGTCGTAGCGGCTACCGCCGCTCAGAGCGCTGCGATGCAATATATCGCTCCCTATACCGGTGCGACGATTGCGGAATATTTTATGTACGAAAAGAATGGACATACGCTGTGTGTCTATGACGACCTGAGCAAACACGCCATCGCTTACCGCGAACTGAGCCTGCTGCTGCGGCGTCCGCCGGGACGCGAGGCCTTTCCGGGCGACATTTTCTATCTGCACAGCCGGCTGCTGGAACGCAGCGTTAAGCTGTCCGATAAGCTCGGCGGCGGTTCAATGACAGCGCTGCCGATTGTAGAAACGCTCGAAGGTCAGGTTTCGGCATATATTCCGACCAACATTATTTCCATTACCGACGGTCAGATTTATCTGCAGCGGGATTTGTTCCTGGCCGGGGTGCGTCCGGCCATCAATGTCGGTATCAGTGTCAGCCGGGTGGGCGGTGCGGCGCAGCCGCAGGCGATGAAAAAAGTCGCTCCCAAACTGCGTCTGGACCTGGCGTCATTTCGTGAATTACAGGATTTTGCGCGTCTCGGGACCGAACTGGACGAAGCGGCTCAAAAACAGCTCGACCGCGGATACCGTATGGTGGAAGTACTTAAACAAAAGCAGTTTTCGCCGATGAGCGTGGCCCAGGAGGTTATCAGCATCCTGGTCGGCTCCAGCGGCGTGATGGATGACATCCATGTCGGACGGGTCAATCATTTTCTGGATGAGTTTCTGTTATGGCTTAAGCTTGAAGGGCCGGAATATCTGGATCAGATTGACAAAACCGGTCAACTGGACGACGAATTTCTGGCCGCACTGAACGAAGCGGTGGCGGCGTACAAGACCATGTATAAATTCAGCTTTGGCGCATAAACGGTCGAACAATGGCCAACACGCGACAAATCCAGCGGCGTCGAAAAGCCGCGATGAATATCAGCAAAGTGACCGGCACGATGGAAACCATCGCCGCGGTACGGTACCGTCAGTACTACAATCAATGGACGCAGGGTGTCGAATACTTCGACGCCCTGGCCCAGTTGGCATATCTGATGGTGACCGCCGAAGAAAGTATCAGCCATCCGCTGATGAAAGCCGGCGCATCGAAGACCAATGCCGTGATTGCCATCGGCAGCAATCGCGGCCTGTGCGGAGGCTATAATTCCGAGGTGTTCCGCCAGATTGATACACACGTCAAGATGTCGCAGCGGTTCAAACGAGATCTAAAAATTTACGCCAAGGGCCGCAAGATTATCAATTATCTGGAACACCGTAAAATTACACCGACGGGGGTATATTCGGATTTTGACGAGGTGCCTTCGGCCGAGCAGACCAACAAAATCGCCGATTTTTTTATTAAGGAATATCTTGCGGGCCGCATCGGTCGGGTGGGGGTTATTTACAATCGGTTCTATTACCAGACAGCTCAGCGAGCCCAGACACTGACCCTGCTTCCCATTACGGATTTGATTGAAGATCTGACCACCCGCGCGACGGTGATTTGGCCGTGGGAACTGGAATTTGAGGATTTTTTGTTCAGCGATTCGCCCGCGGATCTGTTTGAAATCCTGGCGACGATGATTATCCGTTCGGCGCTGGCCGGCTGTTTCATCGAGGCGATGACCAGCGAGTACCTGGCACGCATCGTGTCTATGCGCAACGCCAGCGATAACGCCGACGAGATGATTGAGGAATTGACAAAAGACTATAACCGTGCCCGACAGGGGCAGATAACAATGGAGTTGCTGGATATTATAACCGGCGTGGGCGCCGCTCAAAAATAGAGCGCCGCCGCCGGATTGTGAAAATGAACAGGTGAACCGATGGAAAACACAGGTCGAATTACGCAGGTGGTTGGAAGCACGTTCGAGGCGGAGTTTCATGTTGACCGGATGCCGGCGATTTACAATGCGCTGAAAGTCCGGGGCGAATTTGAAGGCAAACCGATGGAACTGGTCGGCGAAGTCCAGCAGCATCTGGGCGGCGGTCGGGTTCGAGCGGTGGCGCTGGGAAGCACGTTTGGTCTCCGCCGGGGGATGGAAGTCCTGGATACCGGCAGTTCGCTGGAAGTGCCGGTCGGCAAAGAGACGCTGGGCCGGGTGTTTAACCTGATGGGTAAGACCGTCGATGGCGGGCCGGAGATCCACATCAAACAGACCCGTCCGATTCATCGAAAGCCCCCGAAATTCGTGCAATTGACCGCCAAGTCAGAAATGTTTGAGACAGGTATCAAGGTGGTAGATTTGCTGTGCCCGTTTGTCAAAGGCGGAAAAACCGGCTTGTTCGGCGGCGCCGGTGTCGGAAAAACCGTGCTGATTCAGGAACTGATTGCTCGCATCGCCACCCAGCACGGCGGTTATTCGGTCTTTGCCGGCGTCGGCGAACGCACCCGCGAAGGAAATGACCTGTGGCTGGAAATGCAGCGAACCAAGATCGGCGATACTGGTTCTGTAGTGCTTGATAATACCTGCCTTGTTTTTGGCCAGATGAACGAACCACCGGGAGCGCGTCTTCGTGTGGGACTGACGGCGCTGACGATGGCCGAGTATCTTTGCGAAACCGGCAGCGGTGAAATCCTGTTGTTTATTGATAATATTTTTCGCTTCTCTCAGGCCGGCTCGGAAGTGTCGGCTTTGCTGGGACGTATTCCCAGCGCCGTAGGATATCAGCCGACATTGGCCAGTGAAATGGGCCAGCTTCAGGAGCGCATCGCCTCGACGACCGGCGGCGCGATTACATCGGTACAGGCGGTTTATGTTCCGGCCGATGACCTGACCGACCCGGCCCCGGCGACGACCTTTACGCACCTCGATTCGTCGGTTGTTCTGTCGCGTAAAATCACTGAGAAGGGGATTTATCCCGCGGTCGATCCGCTGGAAAGCACGTCCCGCATCCTTGACCCAAATATTGTCGGCAAAGACCACTATGAGACAGCTCAGAAAGTGCTCGAGTATCTCCAGCGGTACCAGAGCCTGCAGGATATTATCGCCATTCTCGGTATCGATGAACTCAGCCGGGAAGATAAACAGATCGTGTCTCGTGCCCGCAAGCTGGAGCGGTTTTTCTCGCAGCCGTTTATCGTGTCTCAGAATTTTACAGGCCTGGAAGGTAAATACGTACCTGCGGCGGAGACCGTGGCCAGTTGCCGTCAAATCTGCGAAGGTCAGTGGGACCATCTGCCTGAACAGGCGTTTATGTACATTGGCGCCGTCGAAGAAGCGCAGCAGAAAGTACAGAAAAAAGCGGTCTAATATAAATCAAAATACGAACTTTGGATAAAGGATTTGTATAAGCTGTGGTTGGATTGGTGACAAAAACAGTGTTTCACGTGGTGCTTCTGACGCCGCGGGCGAAATTACTGGACTGCCGGGCGGGGGCGGTGGTGGTTCCTTGCACGGACGGCTTGCGAGGGATTTTGCGTAATCACTGTCCTTTTTTAACCGGGCTTACGCAGGGGATTATGCAGGTTCGCGGCATTGCCGACCGGTCGGACGCCTTTTATATTCTCGAAGGAGGATTTGCGCGGTTCAGCGAGAATCATTTAACCGTGCTGGCTTATGATGTGATGACGTTTGAAGGACTTGACTCCGAGAAAGTCAAACAGATGGTTTCGCACGCCAAAAGTGTCGTGGTGGGACAGGAATACATCAAAACCCAGCTTCAACGGACGGATATGGCCCGCAGCCGGCTGATTGTTCGGATGGCTGAGATGGCATCCCTGATTACGCCTGAGTCTTAACCGATTTTCACTGTTTTTCACACGCCTGGGTTTTCCAAAAATCTTCCGACAGGAGGGGGCGAAAAAGGGTTGCAATTCCGCGGTTTTGAGGGTACGATTGGCATATGCAGGGTTTGTCTTATGGCCGAGAATTCTGAAAAAAAACATACGTCCCAGTCCCGCGCGGTGACCCCGGAAGTGCGTCGGTTCGTGGAAGGCCTTGACGAAAAATATCGGATGCTGGTGATTCTCAAGGCCCAGCTTTACGGCAATCGCTGGGAACCGATGCTGGAAGACCTGCGAAACCGCCTCAATGGGAAACCCTATATTTTCAAACTGGCCGGACGTATCAAAGAGGATATGGAGCGAATTGAGCGTATGCGATCGTTTGAGGCCGAGAATGGCATTGACCTGGGTGAGCTGGTGGAATTTAACTGAGCGGAGGTAACGGATGAGCGGTATAAAATCAGGTTTTATGTGGAGCATCATCATTTTTTTTCTGGGTCTGGGTCTGGCCGGGGCCGGGAACGATGGTCTTGTCCGCCCGGAACTGCTGGACCAGGCCGGTCTGCAGTCCGCCTGGCAGATTCAATTGCCTCTCAAACCCCACGAACAAGTCGAGCGGTTGAATGTTTTTGGGGATTATCTGTATGTGCTGACGGATCAGAATTTCTTTTTCTGCATTGACCGCAACACCGGAGCGGTACGTACCCCTTTGCAAATTGCTACGGCCGGTCTGCCGGTGCTGCCTCCGCTGTATTTTGAAAAGAACAGCGCCTTTCTGGTAGGGCAGGAGCTGAAGATATTTAATCCCGTAACCGGGCAGATAACACGGACAATGAAGCTGTCGCAAATGGACGGCAGCCGCGGCGGCATCGCGCAAAACAGCAAGTTTGTTTATATCTGTGGCTCCGATAATCGGCTGTATGTCTTTACCAGGGAAGAGGGCGTCTGCCTCTTTACGGTGACGGCGGATAATGATTCGGCGATTTATTCGGTTCTTGCAACCGACGAAATAGTTTGGTTCGGCACCGCCGCCGGCAATATCGTGGCGATAGAACCGACAAGCCCCAGGAAGATCTGGCAGTTTAATCTGTCCGGAAAAATGGTGATTCCGCCGGTCCTGGACCCGGACGGAGAATTTATTTACGCTGGGGGGCTGGATTCTAAACTTTATAAAATCAATGCGGCAAAAGGGCTGCCGGCCCCGGAGTGGGAAACACCGTTTTTTACCGGCGGTCCCATTCGCGACCCTTTAATCCCCGGCAAGACTTGTGTGTATGTCTATACGCTCAATACGGGCTTACATGCCGTGGATAAACAGACGAAAAAGGAAGTCTGGCCTCCGTTGTTGCAGGGCCGTGCGATTTTGGCCGAGAAAGGCCATCTGGCGTATATCTATGTGCAGCCGGGAATTTTGAATGTGATGGATAATGCCGCCGGCAAAAAAGTGTTGTCCGTTAATATCGCCGGCGTGGATCGGTATGCAGTGAATATGACGGATTCGAAGATTTATCTGGCTGACAAGAAGGGCAGGATTTTGGCCGCGGCACCTGTCGCGGAAGGCAAGTCCGGCAATTCCCCGAAACCATAATTTCAGGGTTTCGTTTTATTGTTCACTTTACGGATGAGGTGTAGAGCAATGGACATCAAAATCAAACGTGCGTTAATCAGCGTTTCCGACAAAACCGGTGTTGTGGAATTTGCCAAAGAGCTTACGGCGATGGGGGCGGTGATCATCAGCACCGGCGGTACGGCCAAAACGCTGACCCATGCGGGCCTGAAAGTGACCAGCATCGACGCGGTGACGGGTTTTCCTGAAATGATGGATGGGCGTGTCAAGACGCTGCACCCGAAAATCCACGGCGGTCTTCTGGCGTTGCGGGACAAACCCGACCATGCCGCCGCGATGAAACAGCACAACATCGAACCGATTGACCTGGTGTGCGTGAATTTATATCCGTTTGAACAAACTGTGGCTAAGCCGGGCTGTTTATTTGAGGAAGCGATTGAAAATATCGATATTGGCGGGCCGAGTATGGTTCGCTCGTCGGCCAAGAATCATTTGTATGTGACGATTGTGACCAGCCCGGCGCAATATCCGCAGGTTTTGGCGGAACTGAAAGCGAAAAATGGCAGTACGGGGCTGGAATTGCGAAAGCATCTGGCCCGTGAAGCGTTTGAATTGACCGCCTCTTATGACGCCGCAATTTCGAACTATCTCAGCGCCCAGGCCGGGGAAATTTTCCCCCAGCGGCTTTCAGTTTCCTTACGTAAAGACCAGGAGCTTCGCTACGGCGAAAACCCGCATCAAAAGGGAGCCTTCTATCGTCTGCCCGATGCGAAGGAAGTAAGTGTCGGAACGGCCAACCTGCTGGCCGGCGGCACGCCCATCAGCTTTAATAATTTAATGGACGCCAACGCTGCGTTTGAGCTGGTCAAGGAATTCGATGAGCCGGCGGCGGTCGTGGTCAAGCACATGAATCCCTGCGGCTGCGCGGTGGACACAGATATTATGAAGGCTTACGAGAAAGCCTATCTGGGCGATGTGGTCAGCGCCTTCGGCGGCATCGTTGCAATAAACCAGAATATCAACAAAGACCTTGCGACAGTAATTATGGAATCCTACGCCCGCTTTGGCAAAGCCAGGGGTGCGGCCGGATTCTTTGCTGAGGTAATTATCGCCCCGTCTTACGACGCCGACGCGGTGCAGACAATCCGCACGCTCAAGGAATGGGGCCAGCGAGTGCGCCTTATGGAAACCGGGCCGATCAGCCGGGACGTTGTTGACCGCGGCCAGAGAGATATTCGCTGTATCGTCGGAGGCCTGCTGGTGCAGGAACGCGACCTTGTCGGCTGGCAGCCGGAAAAACTGACTTATCCGACCAAAACCAAACCCACGCCGCAGCAGATGGAAGACCTGCGAATCGCCTGGCTGACGGCCAAGCACGTCAAAAGTAACACTATTACGCTGGTCAGGGACAAACGTTTGGTCGGTGTCGGGGCCGGGCAGATGAATCGTGTCGAATCGGGAATGATCGCCGTCAAGCTGGCCGGGGATTTGGCCGAAGGCGCAGCGTTGGGTTCGGACGCATTTTTCCCGTTTCCGGATAATGTTGAAAACGCCGCCAGGGCCCGTATCGCCTGTGTCATTCAGCCCGGCGGTTCAAAGAAAGATGATGAAGTTGTCGCCTGTGCCGACAAGCACGGCATCGCAATGGTCTTTACCGGCACGCGACATTTCTACCATTAATTCCATTATTTGCAGCTTTTATTCGGACGTTGCCCCATTTTTAGTTGAAGGTTATGGTTGCTCCTTTGGATAAATAAGTTCGTTTTCAGACCATGAGGCCTGTTTTCTTATTCGACTAATCCAAATTAAATAGGTTAATCAATAGTTAAGGCGTATATGGGTAGGTTATTACTTTATTATCACAAGGTGACTTCCGGAGAAAGTTTGGAATTTGAAGTTGAAAGACGGGCCGGAAAAGGTATAATTAAATTTTGACAAGATAATAAGTTAAGTAATCCGCACACGGCGGCAAAAGTATATTGATCCAATAAGTGGGAAGATAGACTTATGGCAGGAACGTTTTATACGCTCCAGGAAGCAATGGAAAAGCTCGGCAAAAGCGAGCAGGATATCCGTGATTTTATCAAGCAGGGTAAAATCCGCGAATATCGTGACGGCGCCAAAATATTGTACAAACAGGATGAAATAGATAAGCTCGGCAGCGAATCCGACGTCATTGATATCATCGCGGATTCGGAAGCGCCTCTGGAACTGGAGAAAACCGCGGAAATTCAACTGGAGCCTGACGAGGATGCGAAGAAAAAGAAACCCGTCAGTGAAGGCGGTTTCGGGTTGAGCCAAATGGGGAATTTAACTGAGGCGGATACCAATGTCGGAACGCTGGGCATTAATGTGCTGGGCGGAACCGACGACCAATATAAAATCACCGCCGACACCCATGCCGAAACAAAGGCAGTGGAGCCGGGAGAAATTGAAAGTCTGGACGCCGATGCTAATCTCGAAAGCGCCGGCAGTGGTTCAGGACTTTTGGATTTATCGTTGCAGGCCGATGACACCTCCTTGGGAGCGGTTCTGGATGACATTTTGCCGACCGGGCCGGACATTCCGGCTCAGGCTGAGGCCGCACCGGTGGATTTCGCCAAAGAGGCGGACGGGTTAATGAAAGATGTTGTCAGGGAGCCGACTGCTGAGGCTGAAGCCGTGCCGGTCGCCGAAGCCGCGGCGGGTGAAACCGCACCGGCACCGACGATCTCGACAGCCCCCCAACTTGTTGCGGTTACGCCGGTGGACTCTTCCACATCTATTTACGGTGTCATGATGTTTCTCCCGTTGGCGGCGCTGATTCTGGCTGGTATCGCCACCGCCGGGGGAATAAAGAATGTATTGCCTTCGGTGGTCAAATTCCTGGCGTACCGCGGCATCGCGGATTTCAACTGGGGTTTTATCCTCGTGGCCGTTTTGCTGCTGCTGGTATTGATTTTTGCGATTGTTGCCGCCATCTCCGGTGGACGCAAAGCAAAAAATTGACGGGACCTTCGGAGAAAGATTCATAACGCCCAAATGGGAAACGAATTCTCTCCTTTGGCCGTAATACGATAAGAAAACTACCGTTCGCATCGGCGGAATGGAAAATCCGTTTGCGAACACTTCATAATGGATTGAACAATCTGGAAAGGAAAAAACAAATGAGTACGGGCAGGATGTTGGCGTGGGTGACAATGGCGGCAGCGGTTATGGGAACAACAGGATGTATTTCTCAGGCCAAGTATGACGACCTCAAGGCGCAAAACCGAATCCAGCAGGAGCGCATCGGACAGTTGGAAAGTCAGTTGAGCGAATGCAATCAGACGCTGGACCAGAAAAATAAAGAATTGCAGAGTCTGCTGGGTAAAAGCGGCGCCGACCTGCAGGCCAAGAGCGCATACATTGCCGCCCTCGAAGCCGACCTCGAACAGAAAAAAGACCTTATCGCCAAGCTGCGGGAACAACTTCTCCAGGGCGGAGCTGTACTGCCGATGGAAATGAACGTCCTGCTTAAAGACTTTGCCGACAAAAATCCAGACCTTGTAAGTTTCGACGAAGCCACAGGCTCGCTGAAATTCAAGAGCGACCTATTGTTTAACGCCGGCAGTGATGAAGTCGCCGCCTCGGCAACAGACGCATTGAAGGCGCTGGCAGGGATTATGAATAACCCCGAAGCCAAGCAATTCGATATGGCGATTGTCGGCCATACGGACGATTTGCGAATCAGTCGCGCGGAAACCAAGCAAAAACATCCCACCAACTGGCACCTGTCCGTACACCGGGCCATTTCCGTGCTGAACCTTCTGGCACAGAATCAGATTGCCGAAGAAAGAATGTGCGCCAAGGGATACGGCGAGTTCCGTCCGATCGCGCCGAACAAGCCCAATAAGGGCGGCAACGCGGCCAATCGCAGGGTCGAAATCTTCATCGTCCCCAGCGCTCGTTAAATTGTTAAAAACAAAAGCGCGGCGGCGCAAGCCGCCCGATAATGAGTTATAACAGCAATCGAACAAACACTGATTATTATCAAGCCCGATGGCGTGCAGCGGCACATCATCGGGCTTATTTTGAGCCGGTTTGAACAAAAAGGCCTCCAACTGGTCGCCGCCCGTCTGATGCAAATTCCCAGGGTGCTGGCCGAGCAGCATTATGCCGTCCACAAAGGCAAACCTTTCTTTGAAGGCGTGGTGCGAGACCTCAGTTCGTCGCCGTCACTGGTGATGGTCTTGCAGGGACAAGGCGCCATCCAGATGGCACGCAAACTGATGGGCAAAACCTTCGGCAATGAAGCCGAGCCGGGTACGATTCGCGGCGATTTCGGATGCAGCCGCGGATTTAATCTCGTCCACGGCTCCGACGCCCCCTGGCTCTACGGCAGCAACGAATAAGCCGTATCTGAAATAAGCATTGTTCAGAACCCCTGAAATTCCTCAGGGGTTCTTTTTTGCGCCCAAAGAAAGATTGAAAAAAAACCGCGATCGGCATATAAATAGCGATATGAAATCGGATGCGCAAAAGAAAATTCAGCAGCTTCGAGAGCAACTCCGCAGGCATGATTACCTCTATTATGTACTTAATGCCCCGGAAATTTCCGACCACCAATACGACACCCTGTTTTCGCAATTAAAAGAGCTTGAAAAGGCCCATCCGCAATTCATTACCCCCGATTCCCCCACCCAGCGTGTTTCCGAAACGCCGATGGAAGGCTTCACACAGATTCGCCATTCGGTTCCAATGCTCAGCATCGACAATACCTATAGCGCCGATGAACTGCGCGAGTTTGATGCCCGCGTCCGCAAAGGCCTTGAGACGGATAAGTACGATTATGTTGTGGAACCCAAAATTGACGGCCTTGCTGTCAGCCTGCACTACGAAAAAGGCAAACTCACCGCCGCAGCCACCCGCGGCGATGGCCGGATGGGCGACGACGTCACCGCCAATATCCGCACCATACGGGCCATCCCTCTCGAACTGCTGCCCGCCGCGCCGATTCCGGAAACTTTGGAAGTCCGCGGCGAAGTCTATATGCCCAAAAAAGCCTTCGCCGAACTTAATCAGCAGAAAATTGAAGCCGATGAGCCTGAATTTGCCAATCCCCGCAACGCCGCCGCAGGCTCGCTCAAGCTGCTGGACGCTCGCGTTACCGCAACACGAAATTTATCCTTCTTCGCCTACTCCATCGCCGGAACCGCCCAGCCTTTGGCCCTGTCCCACTGGGACTCCCTGCAAACCATAAAAAAATTGGGTTTGCCGGTCAATCCTCACATCAGCCGGGCCAAAAACATTGAACAGGTTATCGACATCTGCACCCGCTGGACGGATAAAAAAAACAAGCTGGACTACGCCATTGACGGTATGGTCATCAAAGTTAACAATTACGCCCAGCAGGATACCCTCGGTACCACCGGCCGAAATCCTCGCTGGTGCATCGCCTACAAATTTCCCGCCGAGCAGGCCGAAACCGTGGTCGAATCCATCGAAGTCCAGGTCGGAAAGACAGGCACACTGACGCCGGTAGCCAATCTCAAGCCGGTCAAACTGGCCGGCACCACCGTCAAACGCGCCACCCTGCATAATTTCGATATGCTCGCCAAACTCGATGTTCGCTGCGGCGACACCGTCATTATCGAAAAAGCAGGCGAAATCATCCCCCAGGTCGTCGAAGTCAAACAGAAAAACCGAAATCTCTTTGACAGCAAACCCTTCGCTATTCCAAAACGCTGCCCCGCCTGCGGCGGTCCTGTTAAAAAAGATGACAACGGCGTTTTTATCCGCTGCGTCAATGACAACTGCGCCGCAAAATTGATGGAACGATTATTTTATTTCGCCGGCAAAGGTCAGATGGACATCGAAAACCTCGGCCCGGCCCTCATCGAGCAGCTTGTCGAAAAAGGGCTGGTTAAAAATTACGCCGACATCTATAAACTCACATTTTCCCAAATCGTCCAACTGGAGCGTATGGGCGACAAAAGCGCTGAAAACGTGCTGGACAGCATCGAAAAAAGCAAAACGCAGCCGCTATGGAGGCTCGTCGCCGCGATGGGAATCCGCAACGTCGGGGGGCAGTCCGCGCAAATCCTGGCCGATGAATTCGGCTCGCTCGATGCGTTAATGAACGCCGACGCCGACCGGCTCGAAACCATCGACCAGATCGGTCCCATCGTCGCCAAAAGCATCTGCGAGTATTTCCATGACAAACACAACAGAAAGGTCATAGAAGAATTATTGGCTGCCGGCGTCAAACCCGCCGGCCCGAAACAAAAAACCAGCGACAAACTGGCCGGCAAAACCATCGTCGTCACAGGAACGCTCAAAACCTTCTCCCGCCAGCAGATTGAACAGGCCATTAAAGACCACGGCGGCAAATCCGCCTCCTCCGTCAGCAAAAAAACAGCGTTCGTCCTGGCCGGCGAAAACCCCGGAAGCAAGCTTGACAAGGCAAAGGAACTCGATATACCTGTTTTGGACGAAGAACAATTTATCAAACTGATTCGGTGAGTATAACAATGCCCAGCCGCGAAAATTATATGCAATTGGCTCTGGAACTGGCCGCCAAAGGAATCGCCGCGGTCGAACCTAACCCCGCCGTCGGATGCGTCATCGTCAAAGATGACCACATCCTCGGCCAAGGCTTCCACGAACGCTTTGGAGGACCGCACGCCGAAATCAACGCCCTTGCCGACTGCCGAAAAAAAGGATACAACCCGGCTGGCTCGACCGTTTATGTCACCCTTGAGCCGTGCTGCCACGCCGGCAAAACCGGCCCATGCACCAGGGCACTCATCGACGCCAAAGTCGCCTGCGTCGTCGCCGCCATTCAAGACCCCACAGACAAAATCGCCGGCAAAGGTCTGGCCGAATTGCGCCGGGCGGGAATCGAAATCGTCGTTGGCGTCTGCGAAGCCCAGGCCCGTCGGCTCAACGCCCCATTCTTTAAATTCGCCAAAACCGCCCGCCCCTGGGTCATCGCCAAATGGGCGCAAAGCATCGACGGCAAACTCGCATGGCAAAATCCCCCCGTACAGAACCACTGGATTTCCAGTGAAAAAAGCCGCTTAGACAGCCAGCTTCTTCGCAAACGCACTCAGGCCATTCTCGTCGGCGTTGAAACAGTCATCTCTGATAATCCTCGCCTGACGGTTCGCATCCCCGATACCGCTATTGACCGCCCGCCCCTGCGCGTGGTTCTCGACACGCATCTGCGGATGCCATGGGACAGCTATCTGATTACCACCCCCGAAGCCCCGACGCTGGTTGTCACCAGCAGACACACCGCATACACTGAGCCGGATAAAATCACAAAGCTTTCCCACGCAGGCGTGAATATGCTGGCAGTCAATGAAAAAGACGGCCATTGCGACCTGACCGAAGTTCTCGTCGAACTCGGCTCACAGGGCATTCAGCAATTGCTCGTCGAAGGCGGCCCCACGGTACTTTCGTCGTTTTTCAGGGAACACCTGGTCGATGAAGTCTGCATCTATATCGCTCCGCTGATTCTCGGTGAAGGCGGCATCGCCGACCTCGGCGCCGCACTGCTCGCGGGCGTCGCCGCCGAAAAACTGACCGATGTAAAAATCCAGACCCTCGACCATGATGTCAAAATCACCGGCCTGCTGAATTATCCGGATATTTGATTTTTATGCGCGGATTTCTTCGCAGAATCCTGATGCCCTTTCTCATCATTGCCCTGCCCATCGCGGCGATGATTGCCTATCCTCTGTATTATAAAAAAGCGGCCCTGCGAAAAACCACCCGCCCGGCGGCAGTCTTGTCACCATTCGGCGCCGACGACTGGACATCCTTTCGAGGTAATCCCGCTCAAACCGGCATTGCGGATGGACAATTGCCCGATAAATTAATCGTCGCATGGAAATTCCGTGCCGCTGACGCCATCAAATCCACCCCCGTTATCAGTAAAAAAACGGTTTTTGTCACCTCCGCGGACAAAAAAATCTATGCGTTATCCGCCCAAACCGGCCAAATCCTCTGGTCTTACGCCGCAAACGACACTTTCGAATCCAGTCCGCTCGTACTGAATAATATCATCATCGCAGGCTCTCAGGACGGCATCTTATATGCATGGAATACCGAAAATGGAAAATTGCTGTGGACATACAAGGCCGGCGGCAAAATCGCAGGTTCAGTCAATGTCAGCAAAAAATCGGACATGGAAACGGAGATATTGTTTGGAAGCTATGATGGACAATTTACCTGCCTTGACGCCGGCACCGGGCGGAAAAAATGGGCCTACTCGGCTCAAAACTATATCAACGGCTCCCCTGCCGTCTGGGAAAACACCGCCGTTTTCGGCTCCTGTGATGCAAATCTCTACATCATCCCGATCGACGACCCAAACAGTGTCAAAACCTTCGACAGCGGTTCGTACATCGCCGCAAGCCCCGCGATTCTCAACGACAAGGCCTATTTCGGAAACTTCGAAGGCCAATTTTACTGCATAGACATCAACACCGGACACGAAGTCTGGGCTTACAGACAAGGCACGGAGGCCTTTTTTTCCAGCCCCGCCGTCAATGAAAAATACGTTGTCGTCGGCTGCCGGGATAAAAAAATCTATTGCTTCAATACCGCCGATGGCCGCTTGCTATGGACATTTTTAACCGGCGACGCCGCCGACGCCAGCCCTCTCATCTGCGGCGATAAGGTTCTGGCCGCAAGCAATGACGGCAAACTTTATATGCTGGATGCCGCCACGGGCAAATTCGTCTGGTCGTTCGATGCCGCCGGCCCCATCTCCTCCGGCCCGGCCGTCGCCGATAACCGCATCTTCATCGCCGCCGACGACGGCTCACTCTATGCCCTCACCGCCGCACAATAACGACCTTTATCGTTGACAACAGCCCGTAAAATCCCTAAAAAAAACCGTTGATAACAAGACTCAAAAGTCATATAAGGATTGGAGACATACCATTTGTTGAACGTAGCCTAAAAAGGAAGGGTACTTTTATGGCATCGAAGAATAACATACCGCCAAAATCGCCAACCGACGAGAATCTGAGTCTTTCCAAATTAATAGACACCACCGAATTGCAGGGGTTATGCAGCAGCATTACAAACCTCACAGGCGCCGCGGTGGCTATTATTGACCTGGAAGGAAATATCCTTGCCGCGGCCGGCTGGCATGAAATCTGTACCCGCTTTCATCGCGTCAATCCCGCCACGAAGGCTCGCTGCATAGAAAGCGATACCTTACTTGCCGGCAAGATGAAAAGCGGCGAATACCACAGTATCTATAAATGCAAGAACGGCCTGGTCGATGTCGCCCTGCCTATCACCATTGACGGCCGCCACGTCGCTAACTTCTTTACCGGCCAGTTTTTCTTAGATACGCCCGACAAGCAATACTTCGAACGACAGGCCGAGGAATTCGGCTTTGATAAGGACGCCTATATGGATGCCGTGGACAGGGTGCCGTTCTTCTCCGAAAACTTCATAAAAATAATCGTGGAATTCCTCTCCCGCCTGACGCGCCTCATCGGTGAATTGGGGCTGGCCAACCAGCGTCTCGCAAGGGCCGGACTCTTCCCCCAGCCAAAAACCGCCGGGAAAAGTGATTAAAAACGCCTTCGTGGAAAATTTCTTGCCGGCCATGAACGTCTTTGCCAATCTTAAAGAGCTTGGTGAATACCTGACCCGCATTCAAAAACCCTATGTATCGGTTGACACACGAAGCATGGAGGATTTTTCTATCTGGCCCAACGATGGCTGCGAGCGGATTGTGCGGCAACGGGTAACTGTGAGGGAGCAGATTTGAATGACGGCGGAACCGTGGATTTGAAAGATTATGCAGATTTTGCAGGGTATTGGCCGGAAGAGATTTGAGGAAAATGGCGGGTTAAAGCTTATCCTGTCTATCTTGTTTAAAAACACGCGCGAACACAGACTGGGCGACTGTGCTATATTTTAATTGTTCGCGTGTGCAATCCGCCGGAGGCGGCCGGGGGCTGGTTGTGTTATTTTGCGGCCCTTTTGGCCTGTTTCTCAAGCCGTTTTTCTTTCAGCGTTTTCTGCGGCTTCTTCTTTACATCTTTTTTTACATCATGACTTTTAGACATAAAAATCCCTTTCGTGACTGCATCCTCTTTTAGAGCTTCGTGTTCTTCACTGTCCTGATTATATTATAAATTTTCCGTCTGACAATGTTATTTTAATATTCTGATGGGATAAAAAAGAGGAATTTTTCTGAATCAAACAGATTTTTCACCCGCAAGGAGTTCGGAATGACGGTGCGTCTGTTTCGCAAGAGGTGGTTGGGAATTGTAAGTCGGTGCATGCGCTATGGCACAAAAGAATTGCCTTGGGCCTATATCCGGCTATAATGGCATAGTCAACAGGTCAAGGACAGATAAATGGAATCGTGGCAAATCGGCAGATGGCTTATTATTACGGGGCTTTTCCTGTGCGGCGTCGGGATTGTGGTCATGCTGCTGGGCAAGGTTGGGCTGTTTCGTCTGCCGGGGGATTTGGCGTGGGGCGGGAAGAATTGGCATATATCTGTGCCGATTGCAAGCTGTTTGGTATTGTCGGCGGTGCTGACGCTGCTAATGTGGATTGTGAGCCGGTTTTTCAAATAAGACTATAGACCATGGACAAGAGAGATGAATATGTTTAATAAGCGATTTTCGAAGCCGCGGAAGAAGGCGGGCAAGCCGGAGCGTCAGGTCCCTGCCGGGATGATACGACTGCAAAAAATTCTTGCGGAGGCGGGCGTGGATTCGCGGCGGAAATGTGAGGAACTGATTCTGGATGGTGCAGTGACGGTCAACGGGCATACGCTGAGCGAACTGCCGGCCTTTGCCGATCCCGAGACCGACGATATCCGCGTCCACGGACGGCGGCTTCACAAGCCGCAGCGGGTTTATTTTCTGTTCAACAAGCCCAAAAATATCATCTGCACGAATTTTGACCCGCAGGGTCGGCGCAAGGTGATTGATTATATTGACTGCGATGAGCGGATTTTCTGCGTGGGCCGGCTTGACGCCGACACGACGGGGGCGATTTTGCTGACGAATGATTCGGAATTGGCCAACCGGCTGACGCATCCGAAATTTGAACTGTCCAAGACCTACGAAGTAACCCTGCGCGGCAAGGTGGAAGGCGAGGTCATCGAGAAAATCAAGACGGGCGTCTGGCTGTCCGAAGGCAAAACCCAGAAGGCCTTCGTGAAAGTACTGCGTCGCAATAATCTCGAAACAGTCCTTGAAATCAGCCTCAGTCAGAGTCTCAACCGCCAGATTCACCGCATCATGGCAAGGGTGGGCTTTAAGGTCAAAAGCCTCAAACGCACCTTTATTGGAAATATCCGTCTCAAAGGCCTCGGCCCCGGCGAATGGCGGCATTTGACAGGCTCCGAGGTCGAATATTTATACAAGGCAACTCAGGCCGAAAAGACTTTGAAAAAGGTGCGAAAGGAACCGGCCGTTATAAAACAGGCAGTCACAAAGCGGCAGGATTAAACATGAATAAAATCCACAAAAATCCAAGACCAAAAACCTCTCCAATCAGTTTTGCACAAAATAACCGGCCTGAGTCTCAACCAAACAGGATTGACGCTTATCTTGTCAAACACGAGAAATTGTTTATCATCGCGATATGTCTGATCGCCGCATTTCGTATTTTTTTGTTTTGTGCAGCGTTTCCTTTCTTTAACAATGTAGACGAACAGTTTCATTTCGACCTGGTCGTCAAGTATTCGCATGGTTATTTGCCCCGCAGTACCAATAATATAATATCACCTGAATCACTCCGTGCCATAATTCTCTACGGCACATATGAATACTTTAACAACATTCCCGCTTCGGAAGCAAGCCCTCCCATTTGGACGCTTGATACCAAGATCCAAAAAATGCTGGTCAAAGACATGGAGGTCAAATCGACAACCCAAAAAAACTTCGAAACTACTACCGCGCCGGTTTATTATTTCACAGCAGGCATGTGGTACAATGCGGGTAAATTGCTGGGGCTGGAGGGGGGATATCTGCTCTATTGGGTTCGGTTTTTGAACATCGGTATTTTTGTTCTGCTAATCTGGCTGACATGGCTGTTTTGCAAAAATATCCTCGGCATGAATCCCGGTCTGCATATCAGTGTGCCTTTACTGCTTGTATTTTTCCCCCAGGATGTTTTTTATTCCATTAACAGCGACGTTTTGTCGCCCTTGTTGTTTCTGACTTCGCTTTATATGCTTTATTCTGTTTACATTTCCAAAAAAAACATGCTGTTCTATTTTTGCACAGGGATAGTCATTGCTCTGACCTATCTGACAAAGATATCTAATCTTCCGGTTTTTGCCGTCGTAATAATAATACTGTGGGCAAAAACGAGACAATTACAGAAAGAGAACAATCTAAGAAAATATCTTCCACATCTTCTGCTTCTTATTTTGGCGTTTGCTGTCCCGATCGCCTGCTGGCATGGATGGAACGCTTATGCCTTGAATGACCCGACAGGAACTGTAGAAAAAATCAAACACCTGCAATGGACGCCGAAGTCACCCAGCCAGATGTGGGATCACCCCATTTTCACCCCTGTCGGTGCGGCCTATTTTCTATCCGAGCTGACTAAAACATTTTGGCGAGGGGAATTGGTCTGGAAACTGCAACGGCTGGCATGGCAAAGTATGGATTTATTTTATGTTTTCTCATCATTGTTGTTTTTGTCTGTAACAATCGGCAGCCGCTTTCTGAAGAAAATTTCGGCCTTTTCATCTCAAAAGTTGTTCTATCACATGAACCTGTGTATCGTATTGCTGTTTATTTTATTCCTGGGAAGTGTTTCCACGCTTTATGATTTCGGAAACTGCTGGTATCCATCACGGGCTCATCCTTATTTCACCTCCGGCCGGCTGATACTTGGAGCAATGATCCCGTTTCTTGTTCTTTATGTAGAGGGATTAAGTTGTATCGCAAAAACAATAAAAGGATGTATAAGTCCAATTATACCGGTTTTCCTGATCAGTGCATTGATCACCGGAACAGAAATAATGATTAATTATAAAGTCTTCACCAGCGATTTTAATTGGTTTCATTTGTTCTGATAAATGGATTCGTTTTCACAGGAGAATCAAACAATGAATAAAACTGTGCTCGTACCGATTGCCGATGGAACGGAAGAACTGGAGGCCGTGACAATTATCGATACGCTTCGGCGGGCGGGAGCGCAGGTGACTGTGGCGTCTGTGTCGGGGCTTCAAGTTATCGCATCACGCAAGGTGAAATTAGTGGCGGATGTGTTAATTAAGGATTGTACGGGAAAAATGTATGACTGTATCGCCCTGCCCGGCGGGATGCCCGGAGCAGAACATTTGCGGGACTGTGCGGCGTTGACTGAGTTGCTTAAAGAGCAGGATAAGGCCAAAAGGCTGATTGCGGCGATATGCGCATCGCCGGCGGTGGTACTGGCCCCTCACGGACTGCTGAATGGACGTAAGGCGACGTGTTATCCGTCGTTTCAAGATACGCTGCCGGACAAATCGGCGGCGGGCAAGCGCGTTGTCAGGGATGGTCATTTCATCACCAGTCAGGGGCCGGGGACGGCACTGGAATTTTCGCTGGCGGTGGTGGAGGTTCTCTTTGGGTCGGAGCGGAAAAAGCAGGTTGCGGAGCCGATGCTGGCGGAATAAAAATCACCCTCCACCTATTGACGTTTTCTAAAGTGGAATAACACAACTGAGAGAGGTACAACCGAGGATGAAAAATTCGTTTGCAGCGATTTTTGATGTTGACGGAACGATGGTTAACAATACGGCGGTACATAAGGGCGTATGGCTGGAGCTTTTAGACAGTCAGTATGGTATGAAGCTGTCGGAGCAGGAGTATCACGATAAAGTCCATGCCCGGAGCAACGATAAGATTATACAAAATTTGTTCGGCGCGGACGCATCGGCGGAATTGATAGAGAAAATCGCCGATGAGAAAGAAAAACTGTATCGCAAGACGTTTGCGCCTCACTTGCGGGAGATTGCGGGGCTGCGGCGGCTTTTGAAGGAACTGGAACAGGCGGGCATTCCCTGCGGCATAGCGTCAAATTCGTCGAAAGAGAATGTGGATTTTGTGCTGGATGGGCTGAATCTGCAGCGGTTTTTCAAGGTCGCCATCAACCGGGATATGGTCAAAATGGGCAAACCCGACCCGGAGAGCCTGCTGCGGGCGGCGAACGGGCTGGGTTATCCGCCGGGGCGGTGTTTAGTATTTGATGATTCGGCGTCGGGGTTTCGGGCGTGCCGGAATGCGGGGATGAAATACATTGCCATCACGGCCGGGACGGAGGAAATGGAGTTGAAAGAGACATACGACGCGGCGGCGAAGTATCCTGATTTTTCGGCAATCACCATCGAGACACTAACCCGCCTGATGAGCAATCCATAAGGACATTCTTGCAAACCAGCCGATTGCCTGTATGATACTCGCTATGCAAGAGTATCGGAATAAAATCCTGTGCGGCGATTGTATCGACCTGCTCGGCGCTATCCGTGAGCCGTTTGCGGATTTGGTATTCGCCGACCCGCCGTTCAATGTCGGGTTTCGCTACGACAAGTACCACGACAAGCTCGAAAAGAATAATTATTTAGCCTGGACGCGGGACTGGATGACGGCCTGCGTGCAGGTTCTTAAGGCTCACGGTTCGCTCTATGTCGCCATCGCCGACGATTATGCCGCCCATATCCGGCTCATCGGCGAAGAGCTGGGGCTAACCGTACGAAACTGGATTATCTGGCATTATACTTTCGGCCAGCAGACAACGCAGAAATTCGCCAAGTCGCATACGCACATCCTTTACTTCGTCAAAGACGTGAAAAATTTTGTCTTTAACGATTACGCCATCCGTGTGCCGTCCGACCGGCAATTACTTTACAACGACGCCCGCGCCGACGGCCGGGGTAAAATTCCCAGCGACACGTGGACGTGTTATTCGCGCGTCTGCGGTACGTTTAAGGAACGTGAAGGCTGGCACCCGTGCCAGATGCCGGAACTGCTGCTGGCCCGGATTATTGCGACAAGCTCCAGACCCGGCGACCTCGTGCTGGACCCATTCAGCGGCTCCGGCACCACCGCGGCGGCGGCAAAACAGCTTGGGCGGGATTATTGCAGCATCGACACCTCCGATGATTACGTCAAAAACGCCATCCTCCGGCTGGAAGAAATTGAAACACCGCAGGAAAGCGACAACGGGAAGCTAACCACGAAAGAGTCGTTTGAACTCAAGCGGCTGTATGTGGAAATGGGAATAGATACAAAGGTTCTTTTAGAGGAACCCTTTTTGCTGGAGTTATTTGCAAAACAATTTCATTTGCGGATGAATAATCAGAAAGACTACAATCGCAGCCTGATTCAAAACGCCCTGAAGGAACTAACGACGTGGGTCATAAGAAAATAAATAATAGCCAGAAGGCAGAAGGTGGAAGGCAGAATTATATATTCACTCTGCAAATTTCCGCCGGATTTGCAGTTTCCGCCCTGCTGCTGACGTTTTGTCAGGCACCGTGGAGTCTGTCGTATCTGGCGTGGTTTGCGCTGGTGCCGTTTGCGATGGTGTGCAAACCGCAGACATCGAAAAAAACACTGATACCTGCAGCCTACATCGTGTCGTTTGTGTATTGGCTGGGCAACCTGTATTGGCTGATACCAATCACGGGGCCGGGGTATGTGTGTTTTGCACTGTGGCAGGCGATTTATTGGCCGCTGCTGGCATTGGGTGTGCGGTATTTGCGGGCGAAGAACTGGCCGATGATAATTGCGCTGCCGATTTTGTTTGTGGGAGCGGAGTCGGTTCAGTCCTTTCTCTTTACCGGCTTCAACTGGTATTTTCTGGCGCACAGCCAATATGCCAATACCACGCTAATTCAAATCGCGGATCTGTTCGGCACGTTCGGTATTTCCGTTTTGATTGCAATGGTCAATGGCGTGCTGATTGATGGACTAAAATTCGCGCGGGAGAAAAAGGGGCTAAAGCGTCTGGAGCTCGAAGCCACAGCGGTTGCGGTGCTGATACTGGCAGCATTTCTGTACGGACGGCAAGCAATGCTCTTACCGCCGTCCATTTCACCGGCCAGAATCGGCGTGGTTCAGCCGAACGTTCCTTCGGCGGTGAAGGAAGAACCGAAAAACGCACAGGCGATATTGGATGATTTGTTCAAACAGAGCGACCAGTGCATCGACGCGGGTGCAAAGATGGTGATATGGCCGGAGACGATGGTACTGACGACGCTGAATCCGGGCTATCGAATGTATTGGGATCCGAACAGCAAGCCGGTGCGATTTAACCGGCAAATCGCAGAGTATGCCGGACGGACGCAATGCTATTTGCTGGTCGGCGCTGATGGAGCCAACGTGGGCGAGGTCAACGGCGAGTTGGAGGTGACGGAGCGATTCAATTCCGCTTATTTGTACAAACCGGACGGCGAACAAAGCAGCCTGCGTTACGATAAAATCCATTTGGTGCCGTTCGGAGAGTTTATCCCCTTCAAGAAGACTTTTCCGCCGCTGTATAAGCTGTTTATGGGTCTGAATCCTTATGATTTTGATTATACGCTGACGCGGGGCACGGAATACACTTTGTTTCCGGTGCGGCTGGAAAACCGGGGTTATCGTTTCGGCGTATTGATTTGCTACGAAGATACCGACCCGGCCATCGCCCGCAAAATGATTTATAAAGACGGCGACAAGCAGGCGGATTGGTTAGTCAATATCAGCAATGACGGGTGGTATGTGCGGTTTAGGGACGGCAAAGTGAGACCTTCGGTGGAACTGGCCCAGCGGACGGCGATTTGCGTTTTTCGCTGCATAGAAAATCGGATTTCACTGGTTCGCAGCGTCAATACGGGCATTAGCTGCCTGATAGACCCCCGCGGGAAAATACAAAATCAATATCTTGCGGGTAATTTGCCGATAAAGGGAATGGCTCGTCAGGGTATGGCCGGCTGGTTTGTTGATGCCGTGCCGCTGGATAACCGAATAACCTTTTACTCGCGTTTTGGAGACTGGATTGACAAACTGCCGTCAATTGCGGTTTGCCTGATAGTGATGATGGCCGTTATGGAGAAACGAACAGAAAGGAAAAAGTAATGAAACGGATTTTGCATACGTTTTTGATTGGGATAATCGCAGTTTGCGGCTGTTCGCATCATCAAAAAACGGAAATAAAAACGGAAACTTCGCCTCTTCTCTCGCCGGTGCCTGTATCTCGGCTAAAGAGCAAGGCACTGACGATTACCCAGACGGCGTTTTCCGACAGCAGCGCTTCTATGCGTAGTCACGCGATCGAAATTGCCGCAGAAACACAGCAGCGGCAGTTGATGCCTGAAATTCTTGGAAAACTGGATGATTCTTCCATGGTGGTTCGTTTCGCGGCCGCTATCGCCGCGGGCGATTTGACCTGTGATAACTGCAAAGACCGGCTGAAAAAAGCCCTTGAAGATGGGGATGAAAATGTTCGGATAGCCGCAGCCTACGCGATGATTCGGCTGGGCGAAACATCCTTTTACCCAAAAATTCGCGCCGCGGCCGTCAGTACCGATCCGGTCGTGCGTGCCAACGCCCTGCTGCTGCTTGGCAAACTGCAAAACCGGGACGATATAGAGCTAATGTATCAGGCCATTGGCGACACCGAAACGACGGACCGTGTGCGTATGCAGGCGGTTGAGTCGCTGGCTCGGCTTCAGGACGTCCGGATTTACCGATCCAAACTCTGGCCACTGCTAATCAGTAAATACGCCGATGACCGTGTGGTGGGCATTCAGGGAATGATGGCTTTGGGTACAACAGAGGCCAGAGAAGCCATTCAGACGATGCTGAAGGATGATATTCTTGAAGTCCGTCTCCGTGCAGCCGGGGAGCTTGGCAAACTGGGTGACCAGGGCGGAATGAAGCAACTGGTTTCCTATTTCCAGACCAACCCGGACTTGAATCAGCCCACAATAGCCGCCAGTGCCGGCGTGATGGCGATTGGCCGAATGAATGCCACCGAACTGACCGGGTATCTGGCTAAAGCTTTAAACAGTCAGTCCATCTATATTCGTCTGGCTGCGGCGCAATCCGTTCTGCTCATGGCAAAATAACCTTATCTTGTTTGTTTTTAACAAGTTATGGTTTTGATGGTCAAGCAAGAGGTATCCTGAAATGCTGCCCGGAAAACAGTGCTCGGCTGGAGAAAACGAACGGTAAAACGGATGGGGCCGAAATTTCAGCGATTGTCATAAAAAGAAAAGGGGTTTCGCCGGATTATATTTTGTTGTTTGTCCTGTGATTTACTCTTATTGAATTATCATTATTCATTTATAAATGCGCTACTTAGGATAAAAAAAGTCTTGACCTGTATCAGGCGAGGGCGTAAAATCCCAGTTGCGTTTAGGATGAGTGATTGGGTAAGGCTCGTGAAGCCTTTATCGTTATTTTCGCGGAAATATAAACCGCATTAGTATTGAAAGGATGGTTCCCTTGAGTACGTTGACGAAAATTTTGGTGGTTTTGCTGTCCTTATTTGCTGTTTTTTTGTGCGGCATGGTTGTCAGTTATGTGGGCAGCGCGAATAATTTCAAGTCGCAGTATGAGGCTGAGAAAATTGCCCGCGCGGCAATTCAGGCGGAGAATTTGAGTCTGGTCAGTCAGTTTAATGAGCAGGTGGCAAAAACCAAAGAACTGGAAAGCAAGAAAGCGACGGAAATTCAGTCTCTTGAGGAGCGCAACAACCAATTGGCATCCAGGCTCCAGAATGCGGAACGGCTGGGGCAGGAATACCAGGTTCGGGCGGAAAGCTGGAAAGGCGTGCTGACGGGCTTTGAGCAAAGTGTCGCCTCGATGCTGGAGTCGCTGAAGCTGACTCGCGACCAACTCGAAATGGCCCGCTCACAGAACATCACCAACCAGAAAGATATAACTCAGATTACCGCGAGTTTGTACGAGAAAATCGTCGAACTGGAGCGTCTGCAGGCGGATCGCCGCAGAATTCTTGAACAAAAGACTGAACTTGAAAATCAGGTTTCGCAGCCCGGCGGCAGTGTCGGAGCCGCAACCCCCGGCCCCGTGACACAGATTCCCGACCGGGCCAGACCTGCAGCGATTATGGCGGCCTCGGAAATTCAGGGTCTGATTATGGAAGTGGATCAATCGCTCGTGACGCTGTCGGTGGGTACCGCCGACGGGGTATCAAAGGGAATGGTTTTTCATGTTACTCGCGGAGATCAATTCCTGTGCGACATTCTCATCACCGATGTGGATGTGAATAAATGTGCGGGCGTACTGGAAATGGTTCAGCAGCGTCCGAAAGTAGGCGACACCGTAGCCACCAAGCTGTGAGTTAAACTATGGCCAAGCGAAAAATAGCAGTTTCAAGCGATGTTTATACGGCAGTCCTGGCACTGGCTTTTCTGGCGGTGCTGGCCACGGCGGTATTTGCGGCTTATCAGTGCGGTACCCAGTACGGCTGGGAATCCCTGTTCCGAGTGGTGACAACTGTAAAGTAAAAAGAGCGTTCCCGACCGGCCTGTTTTTTGAAGTTGCCGAACGGATTTGTCCGAAATATACCAACGGAGAGGGCAAAGAACCGCTATTGATATAGAAGGGAATCACAGTGTTCGATACAGTTTTAGGCTGGTTCAGCAAGGATATGGGCATCGATTTGGGGACCTGCAACACATTGGTTTGTGTTCGTGGCGAAGGGATTGTCCTCAACGAGCCATCCGTCGTAGCCGTTCGCAAGGGTACGAACATTGTTTTGAACGACGGCGAAGCCGTAGGGCTTGTCGCCAAGGAAATGCTTGGGAAAACCCCCGGTTCCATCACCGCGATTCGTCCGCTGAAGGACGGCGTAATCAGCGATTTCGAAATCACCGAAAAAATGCTGAGTTATTTCATCCGGAAAGTTCACGGTCGAGGCAGCCTGTTCAGCCCCCGCGTGGTAATCGCCGTTCCGAGCGGCATTACGGCAGTGGAAAGACGTGCGGTCATTGACAGCGCGGAACGCGCGGGAGCCCGAAAGGTGTACCTTGTTGATGAACCGATGGCCGCGGGACTGGGTGCGGGCCTTCCAATTACCGAACCGACGGCGTCGATGATTGTGGATATCGGCGGCGGCACGACGGAAATCGCTATTATGAGTCTTGGCGACATCAGCACCTGTGAATCCGTTCGCATCGGAGGCGATGATTTTGACGAGTCGCTGATTAATCACCTGAAACGCACGTATAATCTGCTCATTGGCGAACCGCGGTCTGAACAGGTTAAAATTCAGATTGGTTCGGCGGCTCCGCTGGAACAGGAAATGACGATGGAAATCGCGGGACGCGATACTATTTCAGGTCTGCCTCGAAAGATCGTAATCACCAGTGAGGAAATTCGCGAAGCCTTTCGTGATCCTATCGCGGGTATTATTGAGGGCGTCATTCGCACGCTGGAACGCGCGGAGCCTGAATTGGCGGCAGATTTAATTGACAATGGGATGCATCTGGCCGGGGGCGGGTCGCTGCTTCGCGGGATGGATACGGTTCTTTCCAACGCCACGGGATTGAAAGTGGTACACGCCGACGATCCGCTGAGCTGTGTGGCCCGCGGGTGCAGCGTCTATCTGGAAAATCTGGAAATACTCAAAGACGCTCTCGATCAGTCCGGTCCGGGATGGGATTAAGTAAATTCAAGAAGTAAAATCCAAAAAGCAAAAATAACAGCTCTGGATTTCCTTATTCCCTCCGAAATGGCCCACAAGAGTATCTTGTTCGAGTTTCGGTTTTTGGGATTATAATTTCAATTTTTGATTTTTAAGTTTTAATTTTTATATGATATGGCGCAGCATAACATTCACGCATCAAAGAATTCGTCGTTTTTCATGCTGCTCGGACTGAGCATCCTGATTTACTTTGTCCCTCAAAAAACCACCAATTCCCTGAATTTTCTTTTTCACCGTTTGTTTGCACCTTTTTTGCAGATTGGCAGGCAGTTGGCGGATGAAGAGATTCGCATGTCCGGCCCTTCTGAACAGACCGTCAGCAAAGACGAATACGACCAGCTTTGGAAGAATTATAAAAATCTGCGTGCGCAGACGACGGAACTGGAAAAGGAGAATCTGTCGCTGAGCCGGCTTCGCAGGCAGGTCGGTCTTTCCGAAGGGGGTCTTTTATCGGCCAAAGTGACGACGCTTGTGCGGAGCGCTCGGCATGAACTGATTATCAATAAAGGGGCCCGGGACGGCGTGGCTGCGGGACAGATTGTTTTATCCCCGGAAAAAAACGGCATCGTTGGTATGATTCGGGAGACTTCGGAAACGATGTCGCGCGTCGGGCTTTTGACGGATCCGACCTGCGGTATTGAAGTCCGCATCCGCAGAGACGGCGACCCTCTTGACGTCGCCGCGCAGATGTTCGGCGACGGTAAAACGGGCTGCCGTATCGGTTTTCTTCCCCGCGACACGGATATTCGCGCCGGCGATACAATTTACGCCGCGGCTCATTCGGGTAAAATAAGCATTCCGATTGTCGCCGGAGAAGTCCGCGAGGTCAAACCCGACGAGCAGAATCCGCTGTTGTGGTCGATTCAGGTCGAGCCGATTGAAAGCGCCGGGAAATTAAAAGATGTCGTGGTCGTGGTTCCGAATGTGAAATAAAACAGGGCATAATTGATGCGATGGTTGATGTTTACACTGGTTCTTCTGATTGGCGCCCTTTTTAACGGCGGCAGCCTGCTGAATTTCATTGCGATGGGAAGCGGGCATATTCGTCCTTCCATTTTGATTGTGATGATGGTATTTTTTGCGTTTCACGCCCACCGGCAGGATGCGATTCGATGTGTTTTTGCCGTCGGATTAGTCGCCGACCTTGTTTCCACGACGATGGGGCCTTATATGATTATGTACAGTATTGTCGGCCTGGCGCTGAACGGGATAAGCCGGACGATAAACACGAAACGTTTTATATATCAGAGTGCTGTAGTGTTTTTTGCGTTTCTGCTGACGGAATTTCCGGCCGCATGGCTGGAGGCGTGGAAAATGGGGCAGGCCAGAACCCATTTATCCTCCACTGTCATGGAAACGGCTATTTACACCGCTGTTTTGGCGCCGCTGTTCTGGATGTTTCTGTCGTGGGTCTGGAAATGGATGTATCCGCGGCCGGAAGACCGTTTGCGTCTCAGGTAATTTTTATGTTCCACCGAAGACTGAAAATTTTTATTGGTATTTGTGTGTTCGGGATGTTTGTATGTCTTGGCCGGCTGTGGTTCTTAGAGTATTTTGAAATCCGACAAGCCCGTGCCCAGATAGAACGGCTGCGGATGCTTTCACCCCTATCGCTTCCGACGCTGCGCGGTAAAATTATGGACCGCAATGAACGCGTGCTGGCCAAAGAACAACCCCTTTTTTTTCTGCAAATCAATTATGAACTCATTCGCCTGATGGACGACCGCTTCTGGCAAGCGAACATTCGTCAGCTTGCCGCAGACGGCATGGATGCCTCGGCGGCCGAGCAGAAGTTGACACAAGAATGGGCCGACGATATTGCACAATTGGAAAAAGTTGTCAATTTCTGTATCTATACCGTCGGCATCCCGGAGAACGACCTGTATCAAAAATTCGGGGGCATTAACGACCGAATGTGGGAATTGGGGCGTTTTATTTTTTGGCGAAGACAAAATCCCGGCGCCGCCCTTCGCCAATACGCCGAACAGAAAGAGAGTATTGCACCCGAGCAGGTTTTGTCCGTGAATTTGGCGGAGATGCATCAGGGATATTCGGTGCTTGAGCTGCAAGACCGCCGGACGTTGATGGCCGCACAGCTTGAACTGGCGGGCATGCCCCGTGTCAGTATTTGTTCTGAAGCGGATCGTGTCTATCCTTTTGGCAGCGCGGCGTCCCAAATCATCGGGTGGGTCGGCCTGGTTCGCCCGGAAGAGGCCTCCCGGCTGTTCAGTGACGATGAATATCTGCGTTATCTTGACGGCGAAGTGATCGGTAAATTCGGAATGGAAAAATGCTGTGAAGCCGTTCTTCGCGGGCGGCGCGGTGAGGTGACCTACGACCGTCAAAAGAATGAGCTTTCGCGTACGGAGCCGTCTTTTGGCCGTGATGTCCAGTTGACGCTCGACATTGCCCTGCAAAAACAAATGCAAGACCTATTGAGCGACCCAAACGCGGTGGCGCCGGCGTTTCGCGGCACCGGCCGAATCGCGGCGGTAGTTCTCGATGCGGCGACGGCGGATATTCTGGCCATGGTTTCCCTGCCGGTGTTTGATTTAAATCGCGCGAGAGCGGATTACGGCAAGTTGCTTCTTGATCCGAGCCGGCCCCTGCGCAATCATACGATGGAAGATACGTTTCCGCCGGGGTCCTCGATAAAGCCGCTGATTTTACTGGCGGGTCTTGAAGATCAGAAAATTACCGCCAGCGATGTTATTCATTGTTCGTGGACGCTGCCGTCGGCGAGCTGGCCGAAATGCCTGCTTCAGCGAAAAAATTATTGTCACGATGCGCGATGGGAGGAAGAGGGACAGGTCAATAACGCCCGGAACGCCTTGCGGGGAAGCTGCAATGTTTATTTTTCGCGATTGGCGGACCGCCTGGACGGCAAATCGCTTCAGACGTGGCTCTGGCGATTCGGTTATGGAAGACAGGTCCTTCAGTCCTGCGTTTATGAATCGCCGTTTGAATCACCCGATGACTATCAACTTCGTGAAGCTCCCGGGAGTATTATTTTCGGCATTCAGCAGGATTCGATAGAAGACGTCGTGAAGGCGCCGGCGATTCCCTCAAACGAAAAACGCTGGTGGGGCATTGGACAGGGCAATCTGCGGACGACTGTTCTTCAGGTGGCCAACGCGTACGCGATTTTGGCGCGACGAGGACTTGTGAAATCTCCACGATTAGTTATTGACCCGAATGACCCGATGAACGAAAAACACTGCCGGCAATTGCCGATCCATTCGGAGAATCTGGCGGTGATTTATGACGGGATGCACGCGGTCGTGAACGAACGGGGCGGCACGGCTTATTCCGCTTTTGCCGAAAACGGGCTAAGAGACCTCGGGATGACGATTTACGGCAAAACAGGTTCTACGGAAACGCCCTACTGTGCGTGGTTCGCGGCGTTTGTGACCGACGGGGCCGGACGCGCTATTTCGCTGGCCATTGTCGTAGAAGGCGGTCAAAGCGGCGCCAATGACGCGGCTCCGCTGGCCCGTGAAATTATCCGCCTGTGCAATCAGGCGGGGTTTATTGGAAATGCGCCCAAGCCCTAATGGCTTTTGTTGTTGTGCTATTGAATCGGGCGCTGGTCTTCGAGGATTTTGCCGCTGAAGTAGTCCGTAAATCGGACTTTGACCGTTAATCCTTTTTCATCCCCCTTAACGACATCCCCTACGGGGAAACTGAGCCGGTAGCAATAAGTCATTATCGTTTCAGCCCAGTAGGTTTTGAGCTTTTCAGGCTCAATCGTCCATTGTTTCAAGAGGGCGCTGTGCGGGTCTTTGACGTTGAGATTCCAGAGTTGTACGCTGACCTTGCCCGCCGCCTTGACTCGGTCGCCGGCGGAGTCGGTCGGCTCAATATAAACCATCAGCGTTTCTTTTTTGCCGTCGTCGTTTTTGTCATATAATCCGCTGCGGTGACCGAGAGCGACTTTTTTTAACGCATCGATTGCCGCGATACGGTCATTGGGGTCCAGTGTCTGGAGGGTTTTGACCTGCCGGTGAAGCTGCTCATTTTCCTGTTCGAGTTTTTCGACGCGTATAGCCAGAACATTTTTCTCGCCGCCGAGAGATTTAATCTGCTGCCAGAGGGATTTGTTCTGGTCGCCGCAGCCGCCGCAGAAAATCAGCCCGCTTAATAAAAGCAAACCAATCATCCAATTTACCCGCCTGATTTTGTAATTTCCAATTGCCAATTTACAATTGTTCCTTATTCTTCCAGCGGTTTGTGTTTGATGGCCGGTTCCTTGTGCAGGATGGAATCCGCCAGGCCATACTCGACGGCTTCGTCGGCTTCCAGCCAGAGGTTTCTGTCGCAGTCTTTTTCGATTTGAGCCTTTTCTTTGCCGGTCTGTTCGGCCAGAATCCGATATAACCGGCTTCGCAGCCGCAGGATTTCCTTCGCCTCGATTTCGAGGTCTGCCGCCGGGGCAATTAACTCGCCGCTAAGCAGCGGCTGATGGAGAAGCACGCGGCTGTTGGGAAGGATAAAACGTTTTCCTTTTTCTCCGCCGGCAAACAGAAAAGCTCCCATACTGGCGGCCTGCCCGACGCAGTACGTCGCCACGGGGCAGCGTAAAAACCTCATCGTATCGTAAATTGCCAGCCCGGCGGTAATCGAGCCGCCGGGGGAATTGATATAGAAATGGACGTCCGAGGTACTATCCTCGTTGCTCAGGAACAGCATCTGCGCGATGATCAGGTTGGCCGAATCGTCGTCCACCTGGCTGCCGAGAAAGATGATGCGGTCTTTGAGCAGCCGCGAATAGATGTCGTACGCCCGCTCTCCCCGGCCGGATTTTTCGATTACGATGGGTACCAGATTATTGCCTATGGTCATAAACTCCTCATTATTTCAAGCCGAATTGTTTTCGGCGGTTATTTTTTCTCGTCTTTCTTTTCGTCTTTTTCTTCCTGCTCGTGCAGCACGTCGTCAATGAGGCCCCATACTTTGGCTTCCTGGGCGTCCATATATCTATCTCGCTGCGTCTCTTCTGTCAGTTTCTCCGGCGTCAGGCCGGTATGTTTGGACAGGACTTCGTTAATCATTTTTCTGGCCTTGACGATTTCCTCGGTCTGAATGCGGATATCCTCGGCCTGTCCCGTCACGCCTCCCCAGGGCTGATGGAGCATAATTTTTGCGTGCGGCAATGCGTGCCGTCTGCCTTTGGTGCCGGCGGCCAGAATGACCGCCCCGCCGGACTGCGCCCGGCCGATACAATATGTTGCCACCGGCGAGCCGATGAACCGCATCGTATCATAAATGGCCATGGTGTCATCGACGCTGCCTCCGGGGGAATTGATATAGAGGCTGATTTCGACACCGCGTTTGAGGTTGTCTAAGTACAGCAGTTTCATAATGACTTCGGCGGCTAAGCGGTAGGAAATCTCCCCGATTAAAAATACGATTCGATTTTCGAGCAGCAGGTCGTCGAGGGTCATTTCGCGCGTCCGCTGGTACTGGACCTGCAAGCGCGCATCCGGCATCAGCAGTTTGCCGTCGTTTCGTTCATTCGAGTCTGTCGTCTGATAAATCATTCATTTTTCCCTGGTTTTTTATGTTTCGTCGTATTTTAAGGCCTGTGAATCCGTCTTTATATCGGATAAATCCGGCCTGAACTTTCCATTTTGCCCGAAATTGAGCCGATTTTTCATCCGGAATCCGGTCTTACCTGTCAGTCTAACCCCACGCTGTGAGTTTCGCAATACTCTTTCTTTTTGCCCCGTCCGGGGGCTACTATGCCAATACCCCGTTTTTTCCTTGATTAGCCCTATGGCAGGACGATATAATAACCCTATCAATAACCGGAGGAAATAATACATAACAACAGTACCTAATTAAATGAAAAATATAAGGTATTGCAGAACAGGGAAATCTCTATGCAGCTTGAAAAATGTTCGAATTGCGAGGCAATAATCGGAAAACTTGAAACAGCTTACATTCACAATGGAGCGGTCGTCTGTGGGGCTTGCGATAAAAAATTAAAATCGTCAGCCATCGCCGAACATCAAAAAGATCAGCAACCTCACAAAATAATCAGCGATGGACCCAAAAAAGAAAAAGCAGGCGAACAAATTCTCTGCTCGGTCAATCCGGTATGGCTTCGATCTCGCCCGATTACGGCTGTAATTCTTCTTCTATTTTTCCCGCTCAGTTTGCCGATCTATATCTTCTGGTTTATTCAGTCTAAGTGTACCTCGTTAATTATTTCAGACAAAAGATCAACTTTGCGACAAGGGATTTTTTCTAAATTCACAACCGAGGTGCGACATAAAGACATCCGAAATATTTTAATTGAACAGTCTTTTTTCGAGCGGATATTCAATGTTGGTACAATTGGAATCTCCTCCGCTGGACAGGCAGATGTTGAAATTGTAGCAAAAGGAATCCCATCCCCGCAAAAAAAAGTAGAAATGCTACGGCAATTTCAAGATTAACCTGTCGCATTTTAGAAACTATGGGCTGTGGGGCTATTGAAAAAGTCCAGCCATGCTTTTGTTGCTCGGCCTCGGCTGTTTAGACCTGCGTACAGGTCAAGCCGTAAAAAACTGGCGAATTCACAGCCGAGGAGGGGATGTTACATATTTTCCGCGGCGATTTTTTTGATTCGCTGGAAATCGGTTTTGCCGGAGCCGAGGGTGGGGATGGCATCAACGGCGATGAGATTCTCACGTTTGGGTTTGGCCAGGTTCGGTAAATCACTGGCATTGATGACTTCGAATAACTTATCGCCATCGACGGCGGAGGCGACATAGAGAACCACAATTCGTTCCCCCTTCTTTTCATCAGGAATACTTGTAACAGCCAGCACGCGGTCCTGAATATTTAATCCTTTAAGGCAGACATCTTCAATGGCGGTATGTGATATCATTTCGCCGCCGATTTTTCCGAAACGTCCCAGCCGGTCCGTGATGGTGATAAATCCCTCGTCATCAATCGTCACGACATCGCCGGTGTTGTACCAGCCGTCCTGAATCGCTTCGGCAGTTTTTCCCGGCTCATTGAGATACCCTTTCATCACGTTTGCACCCTTGACCCATAATACACCCGCTTGTCCCGGCTCGACGGGCTGTCCCGTCTCAACATCGACTATCTTCGTTGCGACACCGGGGATGCATCTGCCGACAGAGCCTTCTTTTGTGCCCTGCTGTCTGCCGCCGTCGATTTCCACGTCGGGCACATTGAGGGCAACCATCGGCGAAAGCTCCGTAGCGCCGTAGCCTTCGAGGGGGCGGATGCCGAAATAATCCTGGAAACTATCGGCGAGCGACGCTTTCATTTTTTCGGCCCCGACGACGACGTTCCTGAGGCTTCTGAATTCATCTTTTTCACAGCGGCGCAGATACATCGCCAAAAATGTCGGCGTGGCAAATAATATCGTGCATTGATTTTCGCTGACGGTCTGCCCCACCGTTTTGCCGTCGAGTGGATTAAAGACATAATACGCCGAGACGCCGGACAAAATCGGCAGCCACAGCGTGCAGGTCATCCCGAAGGAGTGGAAGAACGGCAGTACGCCGCACAATCGCGTGGTGCTGTCGAATTTAAATATCATCCGGACGGTTTCCATATTTGACAGGATATTGTGGTGGCTGAGCATGATGCCCTTGGGTCGAGCGGAACTGCCGGACGAGTACAGAATCGCGGCGGTGTCGTCGGGGTTAACTTTTCTCCATCCGCCGACCCACCGCGCAGGGCAAAATCGCGCTTTCAGCCACATTTTCTTTTTATCTTTTTCAGTAATCCGCCCGGTTAGGTCTTCCACGAACAGATATCGTTTGTCATTAGGGTCGAGGCCCAGCTTCTTGAGAAATGCCCGCGAAGTCACCATCGTTTGCAGGCCGGATTGCTCTATGACCATATCTCTGTCGGCCAGCGAGGCGGTATAATTCAGATTGACCGCCGTCTTTCGCAAGAAGCCGACGGCGACATTGGCCAGCACGCCGGCAACGCCGGAGGGCAGAAGAATGCCGATATTTTGCTGATGCCGCAGCAGCGGCTTATACTTTTTCGCCAGCGCCATCGCCGCGATTAGTGTCTGGCTATAGGTTAGTTTCTTTCCCGTCGTGTCGGCGATGCAGGGTCGGGTCCAGTTTCGCCGGGCGATTTTGACAAAGGTCTGCGCCAGTGAGAGCCGCTGATGTTTGCGCGAATCAATCCAGTCACAGGATAATTCGAGTACGGCCTGTCGAATCTGCCGGGCGTTAGAATCGGGCGGCATTGGCTTGCCAAAATGCACCGTAATCGGATACGGCAGCGGTTTTGGGAACCGTGAGAACAGTTTGCCGTAGCGATAGCTGAAAACGCTGTCCCACAAGCCGCCCAGAAAAACAGGAATAATCGGGCAATCGGTCGTTTTGGCGATTTTTTCCAATCCGCCGCGAAAGGCGCCCATGTGTCCCGTCCGCGTCAATGTTCCTTCGGCAAAGATGCAGACCATATAGCCCTGCTCGATGGCCTGCCGGGCTTTCTGCAGGGATTCGATGATGTGCCGCGGGCCGTCAACAGCACTGATGGGGATCGCCTTGATAAAGCGGAAAAAATAATTCATTGGCTTGCTTTCATAAATCGGCCGATCCACCAGAAAACGAATTCGGCGATGCTGGACAGCACTCAAAACCAATCCATCCACCCACGACAAATGGTTGGCGACCAAGAGCGCCACGCCATCGATTGGCAGATTTTCTTCGCCATAGACGCGGATGCGATAAGCCAGCCGAATCGGGACGGAAAGTACCAACCGCAAAACATATTCACGCAGATAATAAAGAGACACTGCAAAAATGATTAACCCTAAACATCCCAATACAATGAATAATGTTGCCGCCGGCACTCCCAGCCAGCCGCCAAGACCTCCTATGATGACAGAAGCCAGCGCTACGCCCATCCAGCCCAGCGAATTTGACGCCGCGATAATCCGCCCGAGCATCTGACGTTCGGCCCGCATCTGGACAAACGTCTGGATCGGCACGATATACAAACCGGCGCCGATGCCCATCAGAAATATTTCCGTATAAATCCACGTTTTGGCCTGACTTGCGGCAAGCCCCGCCGCCCCCAGCCCCAGCAGTAATGCTCCAAAAGGAACCAGCCCGGATTCCAGCCCGCGTCCGGAGAGTTTCCCGGCCCAGAACGAACCCATACCAATTCCAACCGCTGCGATGACAAATAAATAGCCGCTGTCAATCTGGTCAAAACCGCAGACCTGAATTCCATAGGGAATGAGGTCAAGCTGGGCAAATCCTCCCAGAAACATAAACGACGCCGCGCCGAAAACCGCCGCGACAAGATTACCGTCGGCTTTAATACTCCGCATCGTCCGCCAGACATCAACCAAAAAAACCGGATGCGAATGACTTACCTGCCCGCCGGCGGGTGTCGTACAAATAAATAACGATGTCAGTGTTCCAAGCACGGCGACCAGGACACAGGCCATCTGCGCAAATATATAATTTTCATGCGTGAAACGGGTCAGCACAGGCGCGGCGGCAATGCCAATTACAATCGCCAGATACGTCATTCCTTCCAGCGAGCTGTTGGCCCGCGAAAGCCGGTGCTGCTCGACGAGTTCCGGCACAATGCCGTATTTGCTCGGGCCGAAAAACGCGCTTTGGGCGGCCATGATAAACATCGTCGCGTAACACAGCAACGGACTGGACAGCCAGAATGCCAGGCACCCCAGCCCCATCGCCGCGATTTCGGCGATTTTAGCCAGAACGATGATATGACGCTTGCTGAATCGGTCGGCCAGCGTCCCGGCGTACGGCGTGAACAGCAGAAACGGCACCACAAACACCAGCCCCGCAACAGCGCTGACTGACGACGCTTTGTCCTGCCCAAGCTTGCCAATGAGCAGAAATATCATCAGGCCTTTGAACAAATTATCGTTGGCGGCACCGAGAAACTGTGTGACATTGAGCCAGCCGAAGGAATGGTCGATTTTCGATTGTCGATTTTCCATTTGAAAAATTTCTCTATATATCAATTTTACCAAATTCTTTAATACAGCCGTAGATGTTCAAGATTAATAAGGCTATCCATATAATCAGAATACTTATAAACGCTTTCTTTCCACGAAAACATAGGGCAAGAATAAAAAGCATAATGTACATAAGATAGAAAAAGATTAACGCGAACCAGCCGACCCATGCTTCAGAAAACTCGACACACTCCACATAGTATATCAATCCCACAGGGAAGGCGAAAAGTACTGCCGGAACAGCATACAGCACCACCAGAAAAGATTCTATCCCCGGCCATAACAGAATCCATGTTAGTACAATGGCACACAAATGTGTTAAAACCAGCGTTAATATAACCGTCTTGAAAGAATACTTTTTGTTTTCAAGATACTTCATTTGAATTCCGACATTCCTTCGCCAGCCAAACAGTTATCTTCGCCAGAGAGTCTTCGCGTAATTCAATGCTTTCATTGAATAATTCATGTCTTGCTCCTTTTACCATTTGCACATTCGCGGCGGGGAATTTGGCCCGCAGCAGGCCAAGATTATACCGCCAGTCAACGGTGGTGTCACGGTCGCCCTGCAAAATGAATACCTCCTTATCACAGGGTGTCGCCGCCGCCAGCCGGGCGTTCCAGTCATAGAGCGCCCTGACCCAATCCAGCGCCACATACCGCCCATGAAGATAATCGTCGTTCCGGTTAAAGGAAAGAAAATTGTTGTCGGATGAATTTTTTTGCGGCATCCGGCGGACTCTGTCGGTAAATGCCCGGTAGAAGGCATACGTCGCTTTGGAGGCCGAGTAGCCCCGCCAGCGAATCAGCGGCGCGGCAAGAATAATCCTGTCAAAGACGGTTTGGCGGGCATGGACAAGATAATCTATGCCGACGCCCGCCCCTGTACTGAACCCGACAAAATGCAAAGGCCCGCCGCAAAACGGCCGGATGGTCAGAATATAATCCAGCAGCGCCTGTGTATAATCCGAAAAAGCTCCCACTGCCGCCGACAGGCCTTCGCTGAGCCCGTGCCCGGGCAGATCAAATGAACCGACGGCGAAATCGTTTTCCAAGAGAGACGCAATCAGATGCTTCACCTGCCCCGTATGATTGAGATAGCCATGCAGAACAATCACCATTGCAGTCTTATCATTCAAGGGGTCGTCATTCCGAACCCCCTTGCGGGGTGAGGAATCTGTTAAAAATTTCCAATCCGCAGGATTGTCCACACTTTTGCCTTTTACCTTTTGACTTTTGACTTTGGACGGCATCCACACATGCCCCGCCAGTTTTAAACCCCGGCTTTCAAACCAGCCCAAATGATGCTTTGCCGCCGGAAAATCCAATCCGTAATGCTCAAAATACGATTGAATCTCGCCGGAGTATACCGCACCGTTTCGCCCGGTCAGCCGGCCCATCCGGACCTGAATCTCATTTTTGTTTTGTGCTATTTCAATCATGTATTCCACTCGTTAAAAAAATGGTGGGCCAAGAAGCCCACCCTGCCTGCTGTATTTTACAGTTTACAATTGTCAATTTACAATGACCTCATCAGTCTTTCATCTTTAAAAGTTCTTCTTCCGCAATCGGCTGCTGCTTTTTCATTTCTTCGATGATTTTCAGCGTCTTTTCATCCGGATTGTATAATGCCGCCATCGCGTCCGTCACATCCACAAAATGAGCGTCCTTTGCCTGATAATCCACCTGCCATTTGCTGACAATCATATCCACCCCGGCCTGCTCGGCAACCTTCGACATTTCGTCTTTAATCGGCTCCAGCAGTTCACCCACCGGGGCCGTGCCGAACCCCTGTGAATGTCTTTTTTTCTGCATATACTCGGCAATCTCTCTTGTACTCTGTGCGGTTTTGACATCTCCTTCTTTTTCCGCCTTATGTACGATGTCAAACAATTTTTGTATTTCATTTTTGCTGAATTTTGAATGCACATACGCTATGGTAATACACCGCGAATCATAGACGCCCACCCGCAGCGGTTTAACCACCGCTGAACTCGCCTTAACTTTGCCGCAGTCGAACATCTGACATGCCGCCGCAAACATCGCCACCACCGCCAAACTGATTACCATCATCTTTTTCATTGTACTTTCCTTTCTCAATAATCATTTGTCACTTAATTTATTTTCTGTTGCCGCAACTGGTTCGTTAACGCCCCACCATCCGAAAAGCAGATAGGGAACGCCTCCAGTTAATATAGTACCAACGCTTTGACAATAAAACGCGGGATAAGTCGGAAGCCACATCAGGCGCTCTGCATTCTCCCTGGATTTATCGAGAGCTAAAAGACAATGGGCAAGCGGAATCGTTACAGGTAAAAGAACGAAACACGCCGGAAGGCCGACTATTGAACCTGCCGCATTCCCAACTTGAGATGGATAACGCACTTCACCTTTGGGATGCTTCACAAGCACTTTCCCTGCGTGTTGTAAAGAGCTGACACATCCGGCTAAATGCAGCATCATCAAAATAGATATTCTTAAAACTACATTTTTCATTTTATTTACACCGTCATTTTACATCGCCGCGGATTTCATTTGTGCCAATGTTTTTACGGTCCATTGCCAAACTCTGCTTTCTTTTGTCTGCCCGGCTGGGTTGAAACCGACGATGCCTTCGCGGATGTTGTCATAGCGGTAATTGAGCCCCAAACGAAACGCCAAATACGTCGCCACCGGCCCGATGGTGAATACCGACCGCAATGCACGCCACACTATCCTATCCAGACGATAATACCGGGCATAGAGCCAGTCGGCACCGGCCTGCAATTGTTCGATGGTCATTTTTCGCGGCTTTATCACGACATGGCGATAATCATAATTCGCCCAGTCGTTGTCAATAATCCGCCCGGCCTTTTCAAATTCCTCACGCAGCGGTGTTCCCGGCTGGGGCGTCAGAATCGCAAGCTGCATCGCATCAATGCCGGATTTCTGCAGGAATCGCAGGTTCCGCTCAAATACCGTCACATCGTCGCTGTCCAGGCCCACAATCATTCCCGCCTGCACGCCGATGCCGTGTTTGCGGATTTTGGCGACGCGGGCATAATAGTTCCAGCTGTCATTAAAGCCTTTTTCGACCGCCGACAGATTATTTTCATCGAGCGATTCGATACCGATAAAGACGCCGCGACAGCCCGCGCGATATGCTAAATCCATCAATTCATCGTCGTCGGCCAGTTCAATCGAACACTGGCTGATCCAGATTTTCTTAATTGGAATCATCGCACGGAAAAGTGCCTTGGCGTAGTCTTTGTCGGCGATGATATTGTCGTCAATGAACATAAAATGCCGTGGTATCATCCGCAGTTCGGCCAGCACATTTTCCAGCGGCCGGTTGTGATGCTGATGATTGAAAAACGCCGTCACGGAACAGAATTTGCACATGTGCTGACAGCCTCGGCCGGTCTGCACCGCATTGGTCGTCATATAGTATTTGCCGGTTCTTTTCAGCAACTCCCGCCTCGGCGCGGGAACGACGGCCAAATCCTGATTGCAGTCGCCGCGATATATTTTTTGAAAACAGCCCTTTTGGATATCCTCCAGAACACGACCCCATACTCCTTCCGCCTGGCCCGCGACAACAATATCAAAATATTTCGTCGTTTCCTGCGTGCATAACGTCGGATGAAAGCCTCCGGCAACGGTAACAATGCCGCGACTGCGGAAATGCCGGGCCAGTTCATACGCCCGCGGCGCAAGGCCGGTCATAAACGTAATTCCCACAACATCCGCATCGACGTTTAAATCCAGCGGTTCGACATTTTCATCCACGATTTTGACTTGATGCTCGCCCGGCGTTAACGCCGCTATTGTCGTCAGCGAAAGAACGCTGAAACGCAGCATTTTTCGCCGGGGAACGTTTTGATTTTCCTGTGTCACTCTCAAATGCCGCGCCGCGGGAAGAATAAGTACTATTTTCATTGTCAATACTCCTTATACAAATCGCCAGTTATTTGCTGTGCTTGGTTTGTCCGACAAACCCGCAAACGTTCGCCGCTACGAGCCCGACTATTGCCATCACTGGAAAAATCATAAAAGCTGTCATAAATCACCTCATTTTCAATTATTCTGTTTTTAATCGTTTTCTGAATCACTGTATGATATAAAACAAACCCTGTGCCATCATTTCGTGTTTGTTATAAGTAGTTGAATATAAATCACTTACGAATAACACTATCAATTCTATATCACTTTTTTTAATTTTATGATTGCATTTATTGAATATTATATATACATTTTATGTATGTATAAAATTACGCTATCACAATCCGACCGGCGGTTTTTCGGCCTTGTGGCCGATGCGGCATTCACCAACCCGTTCAGCGAAAAACGCGAGACAATTGACAGCGAAATCGCAGGGCTGACAGGACAAAAAGACTCAGGATTGCCCTGGGCGGACGTTGTTTCGCTGATGATAAAAAAGCTGGAGGCACGACTGGCGGAATTAGACAAGATGTCTTCCGGCGGGACGGCCAAACTGGAAGATTTCGACGGTGAGACAGACAGGGAACTGATGAAATATGCTTTTCTATTTGCCGTGTTTCATCAGGCGGCGCGGGATTTTGACGCATTGATTCGCAAACAGGAACGCGCCGAAGAAAAAACACTCACCGTCTCCTTCGCCCCTAAAACGCTCGAACAGATGTTTCGGCGCGGCTTTTCGCCTCAGCAGGCCAGCCGGTGTTTTGCACTGTTTTATCAGATTCGCCGGGCGTTTTATTTCATTCAGCAGGGACTGATCGGCAAAAGCAACTGTATGCGGAAACTGCGTATGGATTTGTGGAATAACATCTTCACTTATGATATTCGCGGGTATGAACAATATCTATGGGATCGGATGGAGGATTTCGCCACCCTGCTGGAAGGCCCGACCGGCTGCGGCAAAGGCGCGGCCGCGGCGGCAGTCGGCAAAAGCTGTTTCATTCCGTTTGATGCGGCAAGCAATACGTTTCAGTCCAGCTTTATGGAATTGTTCGTCCCGGCCAATCTGAGCCAGTACGCCCCCACCTTGCTGGAAAGTGAATTATTCGGCCATACGCGCGGGGCATTTACGGGAGCGGTGAGTGAACACGAGGGCTTATTCGGCCTGTGCCGGCCGCACGGCACGATATTTCTGGATGAGATCGGCGAAATCAGCCCGCAAGTGCAGGTCAAACTGCTCAAGGTGCTGGAAGAACGCGCTTATACGCCTGTCGGCAGTCATAAGACGAAACATTTTTACGGGCGGGTAATTGCGGCGACAAACCGGCCGGTGGCCCTGTTGCGGCGGGACGGCGTATTTCGTGAAGATTTCTATTACCGCCTGTGCGCGGATTGTATTGTGGTGCCGAGCCTGGCGCAACGCGTACAGGAGAATCCGCAGGAACTGGTGGAACTGGTGGAGCATTTTGCCCGGCAGATTACGCGCGATTACAATCCGAAGCTGTGCGATAAAGTACTGGAGGTCATACGGACGCGCCTGCCGAAAGGCTACGGCTGGCCGGGGAATGTACGGGAATTGGCGCAGTGCATCCGCAGGGTTATTTTGAAAGAGGATTATCAGCCGACGGAAATCGCGGCGCGAACACGGGCCGAGCAAATCAAGGACGGGCTGGAAAAAGGCGTCCTCAGCGCCGACCAGTTGGTGTCCGAATACTGCAAACTGCTTTATGACAAGCACCCATCCTATCAGGATGTGGCCCGCATCGCAGGCTTAGACTGGCGAACAGCGAAGAAGAAAGTCATCGAAAGTTAAATCTCCCCACGGCTTTAACATCTCGCCCTGTCGGATCTCGATAACTGGCTAAGGGTACAAGTCGGCCAAAAAAGAACTACAAATCCGGCGTTAATTCGTGTAGAATGGGTGGTCTTGAAAATGGATTACCTCTTTTAATGGACAGGAACAGGACGATGGCGTTTTCGCTGAACAAGTTTTTAGTCAAGATATTCGGCTCACGAAATGAGCGGTTAGTCAAGGGCTATATGTACGCCGCGCTGGCCGCGGGCAAGTTCGAAGAGCAGGTCAAAGCGCTCAGCGATGATGCCCTGAAGGCTAAAACATCTGAATTTAAGCAGCGGCTGGCGGACGGCCAGCGGGCCGACCAGATACTGCCCGAGGCCTTCGCCGTCGTGCGAGAAGCCGCCCGGCGGTCGGTCAATATGCGGCACTTCGACGTGCAGCTTATCGGCGGTAACGTGCTGTTTGACGGCAAAATCGCCGAGATGGCGACCGGCGAAGGCAAGACGCTGGTGGCAACGCTGGCGGCATACTTAGTTCACCTGACGGGCCAGCATGTGCACGTCGTGACCGTCAACGATTACTTAGCCAAGCGCGACGCAGAATGGATGGGGCCGATTTATCGCGCGCTGGGACTTTCCGTCGGCGCGATTCAGGCGGATATGGATACCACCGGCCAAGAACGCAAAGACCAGTACGCCTGCGATATCACCTACGGAACCAACAACGAATTCGGCTTCGATTACCTGCGCGATAATATGAAGATCTCGCTGGAACACATGGCACAGGGACCGCTCGAATACGCGATTGTCGATGAGGTCGATTCGATTCTGATTGACGAGGCGCGGACGCCGCTGATTATCTCAGGCCCGGCGTTTGACGATACGACACGCTACAAAAAGGCCGACGCCGTTGCCCGACAGGTCATCCAGATGCAGAGTGCCTACGACCGGCTCAAAAAGAGCATCGACCAGGCCCAAAAGGATGCGGCAAATGCTCACGGCGAATTGTCGGAGGCCAAAAAAGCCAAAGACCATCCGCGTATGGAAAAGGCCCAGCGGGTCATTGAGCAGACGGAAAAACAAATTGAGCAGGACAAGCCGCGTCTGGAAAAAATGACGCAGTATTACGAGGTGGAGCAGGAACACAAGGCGGCGCATCTGACGCATGATGGCATCGGCGCCGCGCAGGACCTCGCGGGTGTAGGGTCGTTCTTTACCGGCTCGAATATGGACTGGCCGCATTTACTGGAACAGGCGCTGCGGGCGCACGTGGTCTATGAGCGTGAGAAAGAATACGTCGTGATGGATGGCAAAGTCATCATCGTCGATGAATTTACGGGGCGATTGATGCACGGCAGGCAGTGGTCGGACGGCCTGCACCAGGCGGTCGAGGCCAAGGAAGGCGTGCAGGTCAAGGAGGAGACGCAGACGCTGGCGACGATTACGCTGCAGAATTTCTTCAAGCTGTACGAGAAGATTTCGGGCATGACCGGTACGGCCGCAACGGAAGCCGAAGAATTTATGAATATCTACAAGCTGGACGTGGTGACGATACCGACGAATAAGCCGTGCATCCGCGACGACCGCGAAGATATGATTTATAAGACGATGCGCGAAAAGTTCGACGCCATCGTGGAGGAGATTTACAAAACCTGCAGCGCGGGGCGTCCGGTGCTGGTGGGCACGGTGAGCGTGGAAAAAAGCGAAGCGCTGTCGGAGGCGCTGAAGAAACGCTACGGCGTGGAACATGAGGTATTGAACGCCAAGCAGCACGCGCGGGAAGCGACGATTGTGGAAAAGGCCGGGTGGCAGCATACGGCGCGGGACGGTTCAACGCGGGGCAACGTGACGATTGCGACGAATATGGCCGGCCGTGGAACGGATATTAAACTGGGCGAGGGCGTAGCTCAATTGGGCGGGCTGCACGTGCTGGGCACGGAACGGCACGAGGCAAGGCGGATTGACAACCAGCTTCGCGGTCGATGCGGTCGTCAGGGCGACCCGGGGTCGAGCAACTTTTTCCTGTGCTTTGATGACGACCTGATGAGCATTTTCGCACCGGAAAAGACCGTCAAGTTTCTGTCATTCATCGGCTGGCAGGAAGGCGAGCCGATTTTTCATCCGAGCATCAGCCGGGGCATCGCCAACGCGCAGAAAAAAGTCGAGCAGCGGAATTTTGAAATTCGCAAGAGCCTGCTCGATTACGACGAGGTGATGGATTACCAGCGGAAGATTTTTTATTCGCGCCGGCGCAGCGTCCTGGGAGGACGGAACCTGCGGGCAGTCATTGAAGAAATGCTGGAGCAGACGGTCGAGCAGGCCTGCAAGACTATGCTGGCCGCGGATTACCCGTACCAGTGCATCGCGGAATGGGCCAAGATGGAATTTGGCGTGGAGATTGAGCTTCGAAGATTGCGCGGGATGGAGGCGGATTACATCGAGGAGATGATCCGCGAAGAAGCAAAGAAGGCCGTGGAAAACACAATCTCCGTTTCGCTGGGAGAATATCTTGAGGATTACGAAGACCCGAAGACGTGGAATATCGACGCGCTGACGCGGTGGGCGATGAGCGCCTTCGGAGCCAGCGTTTCGGCAAGCAAGCTGCGGCAGATGAAGGCCGAGGAAATCGAAAAATTCCTCGTCGAGGCGGCATGTCAGCAGGTGGATAAAAAAGACGCATCCCGGCTGAAGGATTTTCTGGCCGAGGATTTTGCCATTCGGACATTTGTACAGTGGGCGCAGACGAAATTCACCGTAGCGATAAAGACGGAGGATTTGAAGGACACGCCGACGCCGGCGATTCAGAAAAAGCTGCTGGACTCGCTGGAGCAAAAGTATCAGCAGCGCGAGATAGAGTACCCCATCGAATTCGCGATGAGTATGGTGTTTGGTCCGCAGGGGCCGAATGTGTATGGCTTTTCGGCGATGGCGGACTGGGCAAACCGGCGATTTGAGACGCACCTGACGGCCGAACGCCTCGGCGAAATGAAGCCGGAGGCGATTTACGAAATGTTGCTGGCGGAAAGTAAAAGCTGGCACGAGGCCCGGCCGGCGGCTTTGGTGGAACAGTACGCCAACGAACCCGCCGACAGAATCGCGGCATTCGCCAAAGAACGCTTCGACGCCGACATCGCACTGGCCGAACTGGCGGAGCCGGCAAAGGCGAAAGAAAAACTGTTGTCGGCCGGGCTGGAATTTTTCCGCAAAGAGCTTGCCGACCTCGAACGCTACGTCCTCGTGCAGATTTTCGACACGGCGTGGAAGGACCATCTTTACGCGATGGACCACCTCAAGGAAAGCATTATGCTGCGGGCCTACGCCGAAAAAGACCCGAAGATTGAATACAAGCACGAAGGCTACCGGATGTTCCACCAGATGCTGCAGGGTATCGCGGAACGGGTGACCGATATCATTTTCAAGGTGCGCCTGCAGGCGGGCGAACGAACACGCAATGTCTGGGGCGGCGGCCGGGCCAGCCACGACCAGGCCGGACAATTCGAAATGGCCCAGCGCCAGCGCGCCGCGGCGATGGCCCCGCAGGGCGAACAAAAAGTCAAGACCATCAAGCAGGACCAGCCCAAAGTCGGCCGCAATGACCCGTGCCCGTGCGGCAGCGGCAAAAAATATAAAAAATGCTGCGGAAAGAACGGGTAATAGGAAAGGAAAAAAACATGCCAAAATCCAATACACCCTGCCCTAATCATCAGCATCATCTATGCCAACTGACCGGCAAAGGACTGCATAAGTCCGACCCGGAGAAGTATCACGCGCTGGTGCAGAACCCGGAATTTGTCTGTAAGAGCTGCGGCCGGGTGGCCGCCAAAAAAGACAATCTCTGTACGCCGGTCAAACTCGGCACGTGGGATGAATAATTTCCCCGCCCCGATGATTTCACTCACCAAACCCGAAGGCAGCTAAGCGGGCAGCGTTCAGCGTACTGGAAAAGTTATCCACAAATGGCTTAATGGGTTTGTTTGGGTTTGCTTTTTTTGGGTGATTTTTAGATTAGTCCTTTCCGTGTAATAAGTTATCGATTTTTAAATTGGGTTTGCTTTTCCAAAAAATGATGGTGAACCATTTTTTGGATATCAAAAATCAAAGTGCAAAAATCAAAATTAAGGAGTCGGCAGGGCCGACGGCTGAAATAAGCGGATTCCTCACCCGCAAGGGGTTCGGAATGACGAACAAGATGCGGAGTTTTGCTGCGCGAGATCGCGAGTTGCAAGTGATTGGCGGCGATGATTTTAAGCAATTTTATTGTCATTGGTTTTTTCATATTTGGGTTATAAATGGGTTTATATTGGGTTTTTAGGAGCAGTTTTTTGACCCCTGTTTGCAGTGGATGCGCGCGGCATCCGCGAGATGCCACGCAAAGGCAAAAGGTAAAAGTAAAAAGGCAAAATTAAGGACCCGCCTTAGTTAAAACTTCCGTCTTCGTTAAAACTACGACAGGACGAGACGGCGGGGCAGGCGGCCTGCGGCCGGGCTGATCTTACACAGTACTATGACACGTCATACTCCTTCAAAAAAGGTCCATATTTTTAGTTCTGAGTTTCTGGATTCCGGCCTTCGCCGGAATGACAGAACCACGAGGCGCAAAATAAGCGCCTCCTATATAGGGGCTGGACTTGCGTGCCGGTGTCGAAAATTCGTGATTTTTGCGGGGCGAAAAAACTGTAAGTCTTTATGTGGAATGGGGTTAAAAATTTGTGGAATTTCTAAGGATAGCAGGATAGTGAAATCGCAATTGTGTTAAAATAACATAAACCACAGATTGACGCAGATTGTCACAGAGAGAAAAAAGGGAGAAGGCAAGAGACAAAAGGTGTGTAGATATACAGGTATGCAGAGATGGAACAAAGACAAAGGGCAAAAGTTAAAAATCATCCGTCGTCGCTAAAGCTATGACGGACAAGAAAGGCAAAATTGAGGACAGTCTATAAGGCTGGACTAATTAAAAAAGGTGGGGGTACCACGAAAAACACGAAAAGAAAGCGGGATAGGACTAATGGGTCTAATAGGTCTTATGGGTGGGGAATTGAGAATGCAGAATTTAGAATTGAGAAATCAGCAGTATAAACCATGGATTAACACCGATTTTTTAACGCTAAAGACGCAAGAGGTGCAAGAGACGCAAGGAGGGGGAAAAAAGCAAAGACAGTCCTGATTGTCCGGAAAAAGAAAAATAGAGGGTTGTCAAATCGCAGGGGGATTGTATAATATGGGCACATCAGCAACGGGCGAAACGCAGGTATATAGGTATGCAGGGATACAGGGAGAAGAAATCCGCCGGGAGGCGGGGCTAAAAATTGACGATTGCTGATCCTTCTTCGCACAAGGCTAGGAAGGACAGGTTTTTCGATTGACGATTGAGGATTTTAAAATTGAAGAAAATAAAAGGCCCGGTTGATTCTTTCGGCTCCGCTCAAGACAGGTCCGCTCAGGGCGGAGGAAATTGGGCGGAAAATATCTGACACCTTAAATTACCTTAGACAATTTGGGCATAATTGTTGGATTTTTATATACTTGGACAAAGCCGCTTGATATTCGTACCAGTCCGCATCTACAGCATTTAAAACAACAGGAGCAAATCGGCTTTGCATGGCAACTGCAACAAATTTCCGATCATTGGGATCAAATAGTGCCAAAGACGGATCATCAGGAAATTCTTCATAAGTTCGATGTTCATTTTTTGTAATAACCACTTTCTCGCAGGTATCATTCGCCTGCATGCAAAACAATTCCTTGAAAAATAAGTCTCCTACACCGGGTTGCCCTGAGTGACTTAAGTGTTTTCGATATTCCCCAAGTATTTCGCCCAATTCATCTATAACGATTACGCCTGAAATTTCACCTTTAAGTATGGCAACACACTCTTTAAGTATTTGTATGCACTTTGATATGCAACGTGCATCCGCCTGTGGGCAATCTCTCCCGTTGGCAGCTACACATACATTTGTATCAATGACATAAGCTTGCATAAGCATTATTTGGGGCTCTCGGTGGTTTTTCTGTTTAGCTGAGCTTCCTGACGAGCTGCCACCTCACCAAACTGATCCCCAAAGAAATCTTTTGGCCAATTTACAATATTCCCCACTAAATCAAAGTTCAATCGCGTCAAGTTTGAGCCTGCCTGGCCTGTTTCACAAAAATAAAGTGATACTTTGTCCCTGTTTACTTTATTCTCTGCGAGTCTTCTTTGCAGTCGATTTAACAAATGCTCACTATGCGATTCCAATATAATCTGGATGTCTCTGTTTTTCATAACATCAATAAACACATCTGCCAATCCCATTTGAACAGATGGGTGCAGGTGAATTTCCGGCTGTTCAAGCAGAATGGTTGAATGCTCCGGCACATAATAACACATGACTAATACCGGCAATACCTGCGATACTCCAAAACCAACATCTGTGATCAATACTTCCGAGCTTTGGGAGCTTCTCTTGACTTTAACCTGATAAAGATTACTGCCGTCTGCGATCCTCTCCACCTTAAAAGAATGGATCAACCCTAATTTTTTCAGCCAGAAAGCAACTGATTCCTCAAGAGATAGTCTTTCGCGACCACGGCCACGAGAGATGTATTTGCCTTTTTCTCTTGCAGCCAGAATAGCATCAACAACATATTCCCCTTTGGTCCCCATATCATAGGGAGTTGCACCCTTGAAAGTGTAGTGACGTTTAGGAAATTCACGAAGGGGTCCCAGATAATAGATTCCTTCCAACATGTTCGTTAATGCCAACTGAAGATCTGAAACAAAACCGGCATTTTGATAGTACGAATTAACTTGATCAGGAAATCGGTAGTATTTTAACGGAGAAGGCAGAGCCCATGCCCTTTGTCTGACTCGTACAAACTCGAAGTCGGAACCATTAGTTGTTTTGAATACAAGAACATATTCTCCCGGCTTATCAGCTTTTTCTTTCATCCCAAAAGTATTTCCTTCGAGGGAATATTCCATTTCGGGAACTACTAATTTTGATTTTTCATGAGCTATTATTTTTGATTTGAAATATAAACGAGTTCCCTCGGCCAGTTTTTTGTTTTTGTTACTGATAGTAATAGCATTTTCTATGATTAATTTATCTTTGCGTTCCCACGAGATTGAAAAATCAAGTGCATTGGATTCATCATGGCCATAAATTACGTCACGAAAGCTCCCAAGATTCGTCTTGGAATTCTCATTGCCAAAATCTAAGACGAGTTTTCTGTCCTCAGATTCTGCGGTTTGCTTGAGCATCAACAAAAACTGCAAAATACTGCTTTTGCCGGAACTATTAGTTCCAAATAATCCCGTCAGGGGTGCAAGCTGCATTTTGCCTATGTTTTTCCATGACTTGAAGTTTTTGACTGTTAATTCCCTCAGCATCTTTACGCCTCATCAAAAAGATTAAAGCACATTATTCTTCCTTTTTTGTACCATGTTAAATTATATATTTCCCGTCCTAATTCCGCAACCTCAAAAAATCTTCCAAAATTCATAAAATAACCGGCAAATTTTCTCTTGTAAAAAAATAGGGACCGTAAAACTGCCGGACAAGTCCGATTAATTGAGTAACTTTTTCTTATATTGTCTGTCACCAGTTTCAAAACGGCACGATTATTCAAAGCGGATGTCGGTGAGGACGAACTGGAGGGAACTGGTGCCGTTGAAGGTGTTCATTTGCGGCTCGTAGGCGACATCGAAGGTGTCGGCTTCAAGGATGTTCTTTTCGAGATGTCCCATATCGAAGCCGATACAGCGGACGGACGCGGAGCCGTCGGTAATCGCCACCTGCAAATGCTCGTTTTTGGCGCCGACCCGCCGGGGCGGCGCGATGCGGCGGACGCCGGGGGTGGCGAAAATCGGCCGGGGGTTGCCCTGCCCGAAGGGCTCAAGCCAATTCAACTCTTTCATCAGGCGGTCGGTGAAATCACGGATGGAGACTTCGGCTTCAATCTCCATAGCGCTTTCCGTCAGGCCGGGCGGCATCTGGCTGCGGGCGTAATTTTCGAATGCCTCGGTGAAGGCGGGAATTTTGGCCGTCTCGATGCGGAGGCCGGCGGCCATTTCGTGTCCGCCGAAGCTGACGAGGTGTTCGGCGCAGGCGGCAAGGCCGGCGTAGAGGTTGAATCCTTCGACGGAGCGCGCGGAGCCGTGGCCGATGCCGTTCTGCGTGGAAATCATCACCGTGGGGCGGAAAAATTCGTCGATGATGCGCGAGGCGACGATGCCGATGACGCCGCCGTGCCATTGGCCGTCGCACAGGACGATGGTTTTGCGGTCGGGGTGATGGAGATTGTCGGCGATGATGCGCTGGCGGGCCTGCTGGAAGATGTCGCGCTGGCATTTTTGCCGCTGGCGATTCTGGTCCTTGAGATACTGGGCGATTTGCCACGCCCGCACCTGGCTGTCGGTGGTGAGCAGTTCAACGGCGAGGCGCGCGTGTCCCATTCGCCCGGCGGCGTTGAGCATCGGGGCCAGCCGGAATGCAACATCGTAGCTATTGGCGCCGGCGTTTTGCAATTGAGCGGATTCGACCAGCGCGCGGATGCCGAGGAGTTTCGATTCAGTCAGGGCACGCAGGCCGAATGCGGCGATGATGCGGTTTTCGCCGCGCAGGTCAACGACATCAGCGATGGTT